>TARA_B100001057_G_scaffold38692_3_pt1 | contig 17816 bp, 14 predicted proteins | sample TARA_B100001057 | Tara Oceans TARA_B100001057 (sample SAMEA2621839) | marine metagenome | biome: marine biome (ENVO:00000447); feature: surface water layer (ENVO:00002042); material: "saline water (ENVO:00002010), including plankton (ENVO:xxxxxxxx)" | depth 5 m
ATCCAGAATATCTGATCATGATTATTCCAATCATTGCACAGAAAATGTTTAATGACCTACCTATTCGATGGGGGATTAGCGATCATTATTCCATAGAACTTGCACCTATACTGGTACTAGGATTGTACACTTTTTTAAGTAGACTCAAAAGGCGAAAACTACAAATAGCGGTACTCAGTCTATTCATTTGCGCGATTTCATCCTTCAAATTTATGGAGAAAAGAGCCTCTGAATATTATAAAAAAGACAATACCCGTTTTTACTCGGCCCAGCACTGGAAACGCAACTTTGATATTGATGCCGTGCACAAGGCTCTGAAAACGATTCCAGACAGTCTACGTGTGAGTGCTCAATCTCCCCTCGCACCCCATTTGGCGTTTAGAGATTATATTTATCATTACCCATACAAAGGAGATGCCAATTGTATTGCTTTGCTCGTTGCCGAGGAAAATAAATATCCTTATACCGCTGAACAATATCAAGACGAAATAAAAAAATTGTTGGAGAGTGAGCAATGGGTTATTTTTACGCAATCTAATGATTTGCTCGTCCTCATAAAAAAGTCAAAATGACAATCCCTTTTTCAATATATGACACAAAGAGACGTTCTTTTAGTGTGAAGACGTTTATGCTTGTGCTTACTTTATTGATAGGGAATTACTTTTGGGCCCAAATTGGCATGAGCCAATGGAGACTTCATGTTGCTTCGGGTAGCGCCATTGACGTTGTAAAGGCTGAAAACACAATTTTCACAGCCTATACAAATGGGATTCATGTACTTAACAGAGACAATGAGGAAGAAGAGCTTTTGACAGATGTAAACGGTTTATCAGATATCGAAATTTCGTGTCTATATTATGACTCCATTGAGGCATGTGTCTTGGTGGGTTATTCAAATGGAAACATTGATAAAATAACGGCATCTTCTATTTATAACATTCCTTCAATAAAGCTAGCTCAGGTTCCTAACTCTAAAAGAATCAATAGATTCCTGCGAAATGGAGATTATATTTTTGTTGCAACTGATTTTTGTATCACAAAACTTGACCTAAATAAAGAGGAGATTAAAGATACCTACTACCCTACAAATGGCAATGAGCCTATTTTAGACTTGAGCTTTTCGTTTGATACAATATTTGCATTAACAAACGATCGTGTAAAATATGGAATCGTCGATAACCCTGCACTCCCTGATGTCAGTCAATGGCAAGTCGATGCCAGGTTTCCCATTCAAACTGAAAATTATTATGTAGAAATTGAGGCATTTGAAAACAAACAATTTGTGCTCCTAAAATCTCCTGTATATGGCCAAGACAGTGTTTTTTATTTTGAAAACAATAGCCAAACATGGTTAACAAACTCTCCTTATTCTCTAGAAATAAATAGTATAAACATGCTAGATGATACGACCTTTGCAGTGAACTTAGATGGTGGTATCTATATCTACAATTCTGACTTAAGCAACCCTCTATCATATAATTCTAACAACTTCAATATTTGGATTTCTCCCGTGAGAAGTACTAGAAGCTCTGAGGGTATTTGGTCAGCCGATCAAATAAATGGTCTACATCTATATCCCTCTGGTATTGGATACAAAGAATTTCCTGTAGAAGGACCATATAACAATAATTTCTATGCAATGGACTGGCAGAGCAACACACTTGCCATAGCAAGTGGAAGACTGCTTGGAAAGCTACCATCATTTAGTTCTAATGGGATACATCTTTTTCGAAACGAATCATGGGAATACAAAAATACTCAATCAGTTCCTCAATGGCAGAATCAAAATATTTGGGACTTTATTGATATCGCCGTCAATCCAAGCGACCCACTGGAATTCGCGGTAGCCTCCTATTCAGAAAAACCTCTGACAATTTTCTCAGCAGACACTGTTGAAGTATTTGATGATACCAACTCTAGCTTATCCTTAACAGGAATTGAAAATGGGTGGAGCTTGGCCTCTGATGTATGCTTTGATACACAGAATAATTTATGGGTGCTCAACGGATATACTGAGCAACCCTTAAACCTAAGAAAACAAGATGGTTCATGGACAAATTTTGATTGTGGATCAAGTGCAAGGAACATTTATACCACTAAAATGATCATCGATTTCAATGACCATCTTTGGTTTGCCTCGGAGGACCATGGAATGTTCGGTTACAACCACAATAATACCATTGACGAACCAAATGATGATGAGTATTTACATATCTCCACAGGAGTCAATTCAGGGAACCTACCATCATCTAATGTCACCGCTTTAGCGGCAGATTTTGATGGAGAAATATGGGTCGGTACAGACGCTGGATTTGCAATCTTATACAACGCTGCCAATGCATTTGATGGAGCTCCCGGAGATTATGACGTTCAACGCGTCAAGGTAACCTTTGAAGGAAATGTTGAGTACGTTCTTGGGAATACGCATATTACCGATATTGAAGTAGATGGCGGAAATAGAAAATGGATTGCAACCGCTAACGCTGGCATCCTGTTACTTAGCCCGGATGGATCAGAAATATTGGAGCAACACACCACAGAAAACTCCCCTCTTGTTTCCAATAATATTTTTGATTTAAAACTCGATCAGAACTCGGGAGAACTTTTCATTATTACAGACAATGGATTGATATCATACCGCTCCAATGCGACCTATGAAGACCCAAGCTATGAATCCTATAATGTTTTTCCTAATCCAGTTCGACCAAACTATTCAGGACCTGTTACCATGCAAGGCATTCGTTACAATAGCGATGTTAAAATCACTGATGCGGCTGGCAATTTAGTTTACAAAACCACCTCAAATGGGGGTACAGCTACATGGAATTGTCGTGCTTTGAATGGTCAAAGAGTTGCCTCAGGAGTCTATTATATTTGGACAGCGAGCAATGTGGGAAAAGATAAAAAAGTGGGTAAGGTGCTTGTGATGAATTAAGTCTATTTTATTTGAGAGGGGAATCACTCCGTGTAATATTGATGCTCTATAAAATAATCTAGCATCGCCTCCTTAATTAAATGCTCTTGTTCTTTCGAATTAATAGGCGGCAAATTCCTCAAACGTTCAAAGTGAGGCCATCCATCTTCATCTCGACCCTTATGTTCATAATATCCCGCAGGTGCTAATAATGTACAAATTGCAATGTGAATTAAATCTGTTTTTTCCTGCTTGCTATACTTATTATGGCCCTTTCCCAATTCGTTGACTCCAATCAAGAATAACAATGCGTGAACATCCAAATCGTCTCCAAAAGTTTTTTCGAGGTGTTTATTTAATTTCTGATAACGTAATTCTATTTCATAGTCCATATGCCAAAAGGTTAAACTTTGATGATTCCAATGATAATTAGCTTATTCCAATTTAAAGTCAACACTTCGTGTTGTGGCCGAATTCGTCCCGATAAACAGACTAAAGGCACCTGGCTCTGATTCCCATTGCATGTTTGCACTGTAGAAAGCTAAAGTTTCAGGAGTTATCTCAAATATAATTTCTTTTGACTCTCCAGGTTCTAAGGCTACAAGTTCAAAACCTTTGAGCTCTCTCACGGGACGAGTGACACTTGCAAAGTGATCACGAATATACATTTGTACCACCTCCTTTCCTTGAACATTTCCAACATTAGTTAACGTCACCGAGGCCTCAATGGTATTTCCATTTTTAAGGATTGTTTCATTTAAAGTTATCTCCGAGTATTCAAATTGGGTATAGCTTAATCCAAAACCAAATGGAAATAAAGGTGAATTTTTTTCATCGCTGTAATGTGACCAAAATACGCTTCCTGCATCTGCTCCTTCCGCTCCTGGACGTCCCGTATTTTTATGATTATAATACAAAGGCATCTGTCCCACACTTCGCGGAAAACTCATGGGAAGCTTTCCACTTGGATTGTATTCACCATACAATACCTGTGCAATGGCATTTCCACTTTCTGTACCGAGATGCCACGCTTCAATAATCGCTGGGAGATGCTCATCGGCCCAATTCAGCACCAAAGGCCGTCCGTTCATCAGAACTAAAACGATATTTGTATTTATTGCATATATTTCTTCTAGTAGCTCCTGCTGTAATCCAGGTAGGTCAAGTTTAGATCGGCTTCGACCCTCACCTGACTGAAAACCATATTCACCTAAAACCATCACCACAACATCCGCATTCTTTGCAGCAATCTTTGCCGCTTTCATTCCACTTCTATCAGTGGTGTTTATGTCCACTTCTTTGTGAAATAAAGGGATTTCATTCACAAGCTTGACCCCCTGTTCATGAATGAGTGTATTACCATCATAATTTAGCATCCCCTCAAGAACAGATACCGCTGAATTGTTATCACCTGCAATGCGCCAATTGCCCAGTGGACTATTTTTATCTGATACCAAAGGCCCAATCAGAGCGATGGTCTGTCCTTCCTTTTTCAAAGGCAAAGTCGCTTCAGCGTTTTTCAAAAGCACAATGGATTTTTTAGCCATCTCCAATGCGCCTTCTCTTATTTCGGGCGAACCTGTTATCTCCTGTTCACGAATCGTATCACAATAGTGAAAAGGATCATCAAAAAGACCGAGCTCATATTTAATAGTCAATATTCTCCGAACAGCATCGTCTATCTGTTCAATCGCAACATGTCCATTTTCAATGAGTGACTCTAGCTCAGTAAGATAAATATAGGACTCCATGTCCATGTCGGAGCCGGCTTTTACACCTAGCTCAGCTGCATGCTTTTTATCCTTAGCATATCCATGAACAATCATCTCCTTTAATGAGCCCCAATCCGAAACAACAAATCCATCAAAGCCCCAATCACCTTTTAATATATCTCTTTGCAGCATTTTATCTGCCGTTGAAGGAATTCCGTTTAGCTCATTAAAGGCATTCATAAATGTACGGACACCTGCATCTGCTGCAGCCTTAAAAGGAGGTAAAACAATGTTGTGAAGGGTATGCTCTCCTATATCTACTGTATTGTAATCTCGTCCGCTTTCTGCGAGGCCGTAGGCAGCAAAATGTTTAGCACAAGCTGCAACAGAACTTGAACTAGATAAATCATCCCCTTGAAAACCTTTGACCCTTGCTGCTGCAATGAGGCTTCCAAGATAAGGATCCTCTCCTGCTCCTTCCATCACTCGCCCCCAACGTGCATCACGTGTAATATCCACCATAGGTGCAAAGGTCCAATTAATCCCAGCCGCAGAGGCTTCTTTTGCACCAAGCGCTGCAGAATTGCGAATGGCCTCTAAATCCCAGCTGGCCGATTCGGCCAAAGGAATCGGGCTTATCGTCTTATAACCATGAATCAAGTCAAAACCAATGATCAAAGGAATACCAAGCCTTGATTGATTGACGGCGACTTCTTGGACAGCGCGGACCTCTTTAGCACCGCGAACATTGAGCATTGAACCAACTAAGCCTTGTGCAAGATGACCATACTTTTCTTTTGCATTTCCCTCTTTAGGGGAGGGGCCTGTTACATTCCAAAAGCCATTATATTGATTCATTTGACCTATTTTTTCTTGTAAGGTCATCTTGGCTATCAATTCAGTAACACGCTGGTCAATTGCAGGCTCAGCTTGATTTGGATTATTATCAACACATGATAATAGAAAAAAAAGGCACAAAAAAAGATAAATTCTACTGCGTAGAAAAAAATATGGTACTAACATTTCAAAATTTTTAAGTTCAACTTAGACGCTGAATTTTTATTAGGGAATATACTTCAGTATTACTTAGCAGAAATAGAGTATCTATTTTTAACAATCCAAGCAAAAAAACCGAGATACGCAAAACATAAAACACCAATAATATAACTGCTCTGTATACCAATACTTTCGGATACAGCCCCCTGTAACCAGCTGATAATTCCGCCTCCCATAATCATCATAATTAAAAAACTACTACCCTGACTGGTATGTTTGCCTAGTCCCCTAACAGAGAGAGCGAAGATACACGGCCAAAGCGTACTACAAAATAAACCAACACTTGTAATGGCGTATACACTAACCATTCCTGTCGTCAGCATACCCACAAATAAAGCACAGATTCCGAGAATAGAAAAAATCAACAACATTCGAGCAGCATCGCCTTTACTTGCCATATCAGCTGCAATTAAAACTAAAATGATTAGGCCATAAACATAAAATGGTGTAAGGTCATGGTTAGCGATCGCATTGACAAGTAGGAAAACACCAAACGCTAAATACGGTGCAATAAAACGCAATATTTTTTGCAAAGACATGTTTTCAGTAAAAGCCTGAACCGCTCCAGTCCAACGACCGATCATTAAACTAGCCCAATAAAGTGAGACATATGGCGCGATTTCATCTATAGCAAACCCCAGCTCCTTAGACATATACTCGGGTAAATTTGCTGCTGTTGATACCTCAACTCCCACATACAAAAAAATAGCAAACATCCCCAAAACGAGCTGTGGATATTGTAAAGCAGACTTTTTAGAGGAGGCCGCATCTTCAATCGAATCCTTCTGATTTTCTGGATGCTCTGGCAGAGAGGAAAACTTCAATAGCATCGCTACCAATAAAAAAGCAACACCAAGAATTAAATATGGGATTTTGACACTCTCTATGCTCAAATTTGTGCTGCCTGATGAGGCAGTTCCAAAAATGGCAAAGCTAACAATCAGTGGACCTATGGTTGTTCCAAAATTATTAATCCCTCCAGCCAAGGTTAACCTTTGAGAACCAGTTTTAACAGGTCCTAAAGCAATCGCCAAGGGGTTTGCAACCGTTTGCTGGAGAGAGAACCCTAGTCCCACAGTGAACAAACCGGCCAGCATCAAGGGGTAGGAGCCAGAATTTGCTGCGGGATAAAATAGCAATGTGCCGAGTGCGGAAATGACCAAACCCAAAACCAGACCGTTTTTATAGCCCATTTTATTCACAAGATCTTTTCCTATAAAAAGAGAAATCCCCATGTAAATCAAAGAACCGACAGTGTAGGAAATATAGAATGCGATCGAGACAAATTGACTTTGGCCCTGTGTCAGATTGAAAGCTTCTTTAAAAACTGGAATTAAAATATCGTTACTCGCAGCAACGAAACCCCAAAAAAAGAATACAGTTGTTAATGTAAATAGAGCACTTTGATTCGTTTTGGACGACATAATTTTAAAATTTAATCATCCAAGATAAAGTAAAATTTAGGATTAGCTGATGTTTTTTTTCAGTTTTCTAGACGGCACCGATAAAGAAAGTGTCTTTATGACGGTATCTACAATACCGTTGGTATCGTACCCGCAATCAGACCATAATTCTTTTTGGGTTCCATGATGAACATATTTGTCCGGAATACCAAGCCTCACCACTTCCGCTTGATACTTTTGATCAGCCATAAACTCAATAACTGCTGAGCCAAATCCACCCATTATGCATCCGTCCTCTACAGTAATAATATACTTAAACTTTGTGAAGATTTCATGAAGCATAATCTCATCAATCGGCTTTACAAATCGCATATCATAATGCGCAAAAGACACACCTATTTCAGTCAACTGTTGGGCTGCTTCTTGAACAAAATTACCTGGGTGACCTACGGATAAGATAGCAATGTCTTTTCCGTTTATAAGACGCCTTCCTTTTCCTATAGGGATCTCTTTCATAGGAGTCTTCCATTTTGAAAGAACACCTCTGCCTCTTGGATATCTTATGGTGAACGGGCCACGGTTAGGAAGTTGTGCTGTATACATTAGGTTTCTCAGCTCTTCTTCATTCATAGGTGCAGAAATCACCATATTTGGAATACATCGCATATAGGACAAGTCATACGCACCATGATGGGTTGCTCCGTCTGCTCCGACCAGTCCAGCACGATCTAAACAAAAAACAACATTTAAATTTTGTAACGCTACATCATGAAGCACTTGATCATAGGCGCGCTGCATAAATGAGGAATATATATTACAAAACGGTAATAACCCTTGAACAGCCAAACCTGCACTGAAGGTAACAGCATGTTGCTCGGCTATTCCCACATCAAATGCACGTTCAGGCATTGCTTTCATCATAATGTTCAGAGAACAACCTGAAGGCATGGCAGGCGTAATGCCCATTATTTTTTCGTTCTTCTCTGCAAGCTCTACAATCGTATGACCAAAGACATCTTGATATTTTGGAGGTTGCTGGGCAGGAGGAACGATTTTGATAATTTCACCTGTTTCTTTATTGAAAATACCCGGGGCATGCCATTGCGCAGGGTTTCCTTCCTCTGAAAATTTATACCCCGCACCTTTACGTGTAATACAATGGAGGATTTTTGGCCCCGGTATATCCTTTAGTTCTTCTAGCACAGTTGCCAAACGTACCACATCATGCCCATCTACAGGTCCGTAATATTGAAAATTTAAAGACTCAAACAAGTTACTTTTTAATCCCCCCTTTATGATTTTCGAAACTTTTGTTGCAATGCTTTGTGCATCGGGACCAAACTTAGATACCTTGCCCAGGATTTTCCATATTTCCTCCTTTACATTTCCTAATGGCTGAGATGGCTTAAAGCCCTTAGAATACTCTCTTAATGCGCCAACGCTTGGTTCAATTGACATTCCATTATCGTTCAAAACCACCAATAAATTTGCGTCCTTTTCGAAACCAGCATGATTGATTCCCTCAAAAGCCATTCCTGCCGTCATTGCACCATCCCCAATAACAGCAATATGTTGTGTTTTTGAATCTCCAGCATACTTATTTGCGATAGCCATTCCCAATGCCGCCGAAACCGATGTGGAAGAATGACCTACACCAAAGGTATCATACTCACTTTCTGACCTTTTCGGAAAACCCGAGATTCCTCCTTTGCTTCTGTTGGTGTGAAATACTTTTCTTCTTCCTGTTAATATCTTATGTCCATATGCCTGGTGACCTACGTCCCATACAATTTTATCAATCGGTGTATCAAAAACATAATGGAGCGCAACAGTTAATTCAACAACGCCAAGACTTGCACCAAAGTGACTATTTCCTATCTCAGAAATAACATCGATAATGTATTGCCGAACCTCGGCAGAAATCTGAGGTAAATCATCAATAGAAAACTTATCCCTTAAGTCTTTTGGGACGTCTATTTGATCTAAAAAGTTCCCTGGTTTGTATTTTGACATAACGATAAGGCAAAGTTAGATTATTAAACACATTTAACCTAACAACAAAGCTTTCAAAGGGTTTTAATCGCTTGGATTTTCTTGCGTGTCTTTCTTCCTTTCAAAATAGAAAAGACTGATCACAAAAATGAAAAGTAAACTATTTCTGAAAGCTAAATTCCAATAAAACCCATCAAACTTAATTTGAATAGCAAAGAAGTAAATCCCAAGTGCAACGCCAATGTACAAGAAAAACTTCCAAATATTATATGGTATTGGGTAATGTCTTTGTCCAAGAAAATATGAAAGCAACATTTGAAAGAAATAAACAATTAATGTAGCCCAAGCGCATGCCATATATCCATATTTTGGAATAAATAAGACATTAATTAAAACGGTAATACAAGCCCCACACAAAGCTATGTAAGCACCAAACCTCGTCTCTCCACTTAGCTTATACCAAATGCTTTGGTTGTAATAGATGCCAAGGAAAACATTCGCAAGTAAAAGTATCGGGACTACCCGCAATCCAATCCAATAAGATTCATTTTGAATAAAGTGTTTAAAAATATCAATGTTTAGGGCAACTAAAAGAAATACGACAGAAACCAATCCAATAAATGCATTCATCACCTTGACATATATCTGATTTTTATTTTCATTATTCATCTGGTTAAAGAAAAAAGGCTCTGCCGCATATCGGAAAGCTTGCAAAAATATGGTCACCAACATTGCTAATTTATAGGACGCGCTATAAATCCCAACCTGAGCTTCCGCATAATTCAAAGAATCCGGTATTAATGGATCATAAAGCATCTGTTTTAGTAGAATCCTATCTATAGTTTCATTAATAATTCCTGCAAAACCAGCAATTGCAAGTGGAAAAGAATAGAGAACCATCTTCTTGAAAAGAGATTGATCAAAACTTGATTTCAACCGAAATGATTTATAGAGCAAAACGGGTTTGACCAATGAGGCAATCAAGTTTGCTAACAATATATACAGAACACCTCGTTCTGGATTATCTGAGGAGACAAAACCAAGCATTAAGATTAGATTCAGTGCTATATTAACACCTATTGAACTAAACTGAATCAAAGAAAAACGAAGTGCTTTTTCTTCTGCCCTGAGCTTGGCAAGTGGAAGAGAGGAAATAGCATCAATAGCAACAATGGCGCCCAATAAAAGAATATATTCACCATGATGTTCAAAAAGCAGAAGACGTGCTAAATCCTTATTAAAAAGAACTACAACTAAAAAAAAAATACCGTTAACAAATAGCAATGATACCAAGGCTGTTGCAAAAGTCTTCTCCTTAGACCCTTCTTTTTGAATAAATTTAAAGAACGCTGTTTCCATGCCGAATGTGAGCAAAACTATTAGAAAAGCTACCCAAGCATATAATTCAGAAACAACTCCATAATCTGAGGGATCTACAAAAACTGCAGTGTAAAGAGGGACTAGCAAATAATTAAGTAGCCTTCCAAGAATGGAAGACAGCCCATAAATAGCGGTTTGCCCAAAAAGTCGCTTTAAAGGACTCGTCATATTATTTTCTGAAATTTGCTTTCCTTTTCTCTAGAAACGCATTGGTTCCCTCCTTAAACTCATCGGTTCCAAAACATTTCGCAAACTCTTCAATTTCTACCTCATAACCGTTTACCCCTGAGGTATAACCAGCATTTACGGCTTTAATTGCCGACCGAATAGCCATTGGTGAATTTCGCAATATTTTGGAAGCCATCTTCATTGCTGTCTCCATCAGAACGTCTTGTTCCACAACGGCATTGACCAACCCACAACGAAGAGCTTCTTCCGCTGAAATCATCCCTGCTGTAAAAATAAGCTCGTTTGCCTTTCCTTTTCCAACAAGCTGCGCTAATCGCTGTGTGCCCCCATAGCCAGGAATCACACCAAGAGAAACCTCTGGTAAGCCCATTTTTGCGTTGGAAGAGGCAATCCTGATATGCGCCGACATTGCCAATTCTAATCCGCCACCGAGAGCAAAACCATTGACTGCAGCAATCACAGGTTTTGGATAATGCTCAACCAGATTAAATAAAAGATCCTGCCCATTTTTTGCAAGCGCACCTCCTTGTGCAATTGTAAAATCTGCAAACTCCTTGATATCTGCCCCTGCTACGAAGGCCTTTTCTTCTGCTCCAGTCAAAATCACTACTGAAACTTCGTTATTGCTTTCAAGCACTTTTAGTGCAGCATGAGCTTCTTCTATGGTTCTTTTATTTAAGGCGTTTAGCTGCTTTGGTCGATCAATGGTCAATACAGCTATACCATCGGAAAGATTCACGGAAATATTTTCGTACATAAGAAACTAATTTTGTGTTAAATATAAGGGTTATTGTCCGTAGCTTCAGACCATTGATTTGGTTTTTTATTATTTATGATAAATGCCTCATTCCTCGGGTAAGGACTATTTAATTTGTAATTTTGCTCGTCCATGACGCAAGAAGATTCAACAAAGCAGACGCTTTACAAGAAAATATTAGTTTTTACGAAGTTTAGATTATCTTTTCTCGTGGTATTATCCGCTTTAACAGGTTACCTTTTTGCTGGAGGTTCAGACTACCTAGAAATCACACTGCTTATGGTGGGCGGTTCTTTTGTTACAGCTGCCTCCAATGGAGCCAACCAAATTTGGGAGAGAGACATAGATAAGCTAATGTCTAGAACCCAGAACAGACCTCTTCCTCTCGGTATTATGAGTCTTAAATTTGCATACTCAATAGTCATCGTATTACTAATTATTGGAAGTACATTACTGTTCCTGATCAACCTCAAATGTATGCTCCTTGGTTTTTCAGCTTTCATTACTTACGTGTTTATTTATACGCCCATGAAATCGAAAAGTGCTTGGGCAGTTTTTGTAGGAGCATTCCCAGGAGCAATACCCCCCTTGTTAGGAGCAATTGCGGCCACAGATGCCTTCGGATTCTTACCAGGCGTGTTGTTTTTTGTTCAATTTACGTGGCAATTCCCACACTTTTGGGCAATTGCATGGGTGAGTCATGATGATTATCAAAAAGCGGGTTATCACTTGTTACCTTCCGCTCTCGGAAGGTCTAAACAATCGGCATTTCAAATCCTAATTTATTCCATAGCATTGATTCCTTTTAGTTTAATCCCATGGCTCCTAGATTGGACGGGGAATACAACCTTTGTTATTGCTGCATTACTGGGAACACTATTTTTCATTTATGCCTATAAATTATTCCTGAGTCAAGAAGATGCCGATGCACGAAAACTAATGTTCGCTTCTTTTGTTTATTTACCAATAATTCAATTTACCTATGTCTTAGACAAGGTAGAACATATTAAATTTTTGTCTGATGGATTTATCTAAAGATGTGGACCCTATTGTTCACGAAAAAATGAAAAAAAACCTCGTTTATGTGAGCTGCTTTAGTATCGTCATGCTTTTTGCTGGGCTGACCTCTGCATACATTGTTAGTATGGGCGATGCATTTTGGCTTGAAACTCCTTTACCTACTGCATTTTGGTGGGGGACGGCATGTATCTTTATCAGTAGTATGGTTTTCATTGGAGCGATCGACGCGGCGCGAAAAGGACGGCAATCGCTCATGAAAGGAGGAATGGCACTAACACTTACTTTAGGTCTGCTATTTGTTTATTTCCAATGGAAGGGCTTCGGACAGCTGATGCAAAACGGAGTTCATCCGTTTCAGAATCATATTGTCGTAACCGACGGTCGCTATGGAGACTATTTTGAGGTGAAAAAAAATGGTCGATTCATTTCATTGGATGGAAATGATTATTTGTGGAATGAAAAAAAAATGAGTTCAGACGAATTCGGTGCATTTCAAAAGTATATGAAAGAGTTTATATCAGGCGAAAACTACAACAATAAGTTTAGATTAATTACCAAAGGAGACCAAAAAGAATACCAATTGATCTTCAACAACGAGCCCCTTGCCATTCAAAATAATTCATTCTACATAAACGATACAACACCGCTGAAATCAGCGGATATTTTAAGGCTTAAGCAGCTCGCCCAAAATGTCGTAGATGGGCGAGGCGACTTCTTTGCCAAAGGAAAAATAGGAGAGGACTTCAATATTTCTTACAAACGAGAAAAGTTAGAATATACCAACCGGAAATTATACTACAAAGGAAAAGTATTGTCTAATTTCCTTCAAATCAAAGCAACAGAATCATCAGACATGGCATCGTCTTTCCTATTTATTTTAACCTTTCTTCATCTATTACACATCGCGGGAGCATTAATTTATTTAAGCAGAGTTGTTGTTAAAACATTCATGAATAAATTTGGAATGGACAATCACCTATCACTACGTTTGACATCTATTTTTTGGCATTTTTTAGGGCTTTTGTGGGGCTATTTACTATTGTTTTTGGTTTTTATTCATTAAACTTGCAATGAAAAGCATAATGAATGGCCGCGAATACTGCTGAATTAGACTTTAAAACTCTTTGGGGTGGAAAAGAATCCCCTTTCCAGACAAGCTACGGAAAGCTCATGATGTGGTTCTTTCTTGTGTCCGACGCCCTAACATTCAGTGGTCTACTTGTAGCGTATGGATTTGTTAGACATAACACTCAAGAATCCTGGCCAATTGGAGAAGAAACCTTTAATTCATTACCGTTTTTAGGTCACGGATACCCATTGATTTATGTTGCATTAATGACTTTTATTCTTATTGTATCCTCCGTAACGATGGTTTTGGCAGTAGAAGCAGGACACCGCATGGATAAGAAGGGTGTCATACAATGGATGCTTGCTACAATAATTGGTGGATTTTTCTTTTTGGCTTCACAAGTTTGGGAATGGAGTCACTTCATCCACGGCTCGCAATTTGGAAGAATAGAATTGATGGATGGTTCGGAGGCAAATGTAAGTGGCCATTTTGGGGAATTAAAAAATTTTACTGTCTTAGAAGGAGGTACGCATCACAAAAAAGGGGACGTAATTACCTCCGACTTAATGCACACCTTTCAGCATGCAGCAAAAGAAGGCCATATTCATGAAGGTGGAATAATTCACCTACACGATGGATCAATAGCCCAAGTTAATAAAGAACATGACCATCATCTTGAGCTTATCATAAAGCTAATCAACCCTGATTCAAAAAGAAATATTGGTGATAAAATCGAAGGAAAAGAGGCTGAGAAATTGTACTACGCTTCTTTGTATAGTGGTTCTCCAAAAGTGACTTATGGTGCTCCTTGGTTTGAAGACGGTGAGCATTGGCTACCTACTAAAAATGAATATGGACCACAGCAATATGCTCATTTTTTCTTTTTTATTACAGGGTTCCATGGATTCCATGTATTCTCTGGGGTACTTATAAATATTTTAATTTTTATAGGAGTCATTAAAGGAACCTACCATAAAAGAGGACATTATGAGATGGTTGAAAAAACTGGACTTTATTGGCATTTTGTAGATTTAGTTTGGGTTTTTGTTTTTACATTTTTTTACCTCGTTTAATAATTAAAAGCACATCATGGAAAGAGATGATTTAATTGAATATTCTTTAGATGCACACCACTCTGAAGAGCATGGAAAAGAGCTTCGAAAGAAAATATGGAAAGTAACACTTCTACTTACTGTCATAACTGCAATTGAGGTTGCACTTGGTGCATACATTAAACAGTCGTCCGGTATGTGGATCTATGTAAAATGGACCTTTATCGCTTTAACAGTACTTAAAGCAGGGTACATTATCATGGTATTTATGCACCTGGGAGACGAAAGACCATGGATGCGGAATGTAATATTATTGCCATATGCTGGGTTTATTCTTTACCTCATTTTTATAGCATTAACAGAGGCTCTTGCCGTTGGTGATGCCTGGTCAGGTGTTGGTCTTTAAAAAATCCCGTTGGCTAAAAAAAAAGTAAATAGACTTATTGGATTTCTCCTGGTATTTGGACCAGCTTTACTGCTAATTTTTATTGGGACAAGGAGTTGCGAGCATAATTTTGAAGAGCTTGAGGACTATGGACCTGTTACTGAATTTGAATTCACCGATGCAAATGGTGTAAAGCGTAATTCAAAAGAATTCAAAGATGACGTCATTCTTGTGAATGTGCTTCAAAGCTCATGCCCTGACAGCTGCTCGGTACTTATGTGGCATATCAATCAAACGATTTACCAACACATTTGGAAAAACAAAACCAAAAAAACAAAGCAAATTCGAATGATTTCTTTTCTAACAGATGGGAAGGGAAATTCAGTAAAAGATCTATCCGTAATCAATGATGCCATTAATGACTTAACAGAAAATTATGACCCTTCTATTTGGATTTTAGCCACCGGCGATGTAAAAAAGATTTATGACCTTGAAAATAACGGTATTTCGCTTATTGATGACAAAACAAATTTTCAAGAATTGATGCTCCTTATTGATAAGCAACATCACTTGAGAATGGTTCTTTCTGGCAATGTTGAGGGCCAAATTAGACGAATGAAACAAAGCATGGCGCTGCTTCAAAAACAATATGATAAAAAAGCCTCAAAGTAAAAATGATTCGCTTATTTACGCTACTATTCCTTCTAGCCCTTTCTGCCTGCGAAGATGTTGATTCGGAAAGAACAGTTCCATTCATTGGACATTACGACCTAGAATATTCTGTGAAGGATGGTGTGCAAGTCATTGATACTGTATATCAACCCATACAATCATTTGCTTATCAAAATCAAGAAGGACGACAAGTGACAAATAAAAGCTATGCCCATAAAATTTGGATTACTGAGTTCTTTTTTGCTACCTGTCCGACCATTTGTCCGATTATGAATGTCCAAATGACAAATTTGACCAAAGAAGTACATACGATGAATATGGAGGACCAAGTTCAATTTCTCTCCTTCTCCATCGATCCAATAAAAGATACCCCGGAAGCTTTAAAAAAATATAAGGGTCTGCACTGCAGAGATTGCAAAAATTGGGACTTCTTGACAGGTGACGAGGAATTCACACACCGATTAGGAATAGAAAGTTTTAAAGTTTTTGCTAGCCGAGAAGAGGAGGCTGCGGGAGGTTATGCCCACTCTGGCGCTTTTTCTATGGTAGATCAAAACGGTTATCTTAGAGGTGTATACAACATTACAGGTTTTGACGGTGACGTAAACAAAAGTGAATACCAGCGGTTATTAAGGGACCTTAAAATTCTAATAGAAAGCGAGCTTGTCACAAATTGAATACATAGAATCTCAACTAACTCCTCTTAGAAAACAGCTCAAAGAACACAGTCTTTACAAGCAGCTTCAGAGCGTTGAGGATATTAAAATATTCATGTCGCTGCACGTTTTTGCAGTTTGGGATTTCATGTCACTACTCAAAGCACTACAAATACAACTTACTACGACCACGATTCCATGGCGCCCGCGTCCAAAAGCATCTTTAGCGAGGTTTATAAATGAAATTGTTCATGCCGAAGAAAGTGATATAAACGAGAAAGGAGAGGCAAAAAGCCATTTTGAGATGTATTTAGAGTCCATGCAACAAATTGATTCAGATGTTACTGAAATCAACCATCTCATTAAAGGACTAGAAAATGGAGATTCAATTGAATCGATTATCGAAGCTTTGTATATTGACGACTGTGCAAAAGAATTTATGCGGTTTACCTTTAGGGTCATTGAATCTGGGAAACCTCACTGTATTGCAGCGGCATTCACCTTCGGAAGAGAGGATTTGATTCCTGACATGTTTATCGAAATTCTTAAACAAGCAGACTCAAAAAATACAAAATTCAATAAACTTACATATTACCTTGACCGCCATATTGAGCTAGACGGAGATGAGCACGGGCCGCTTTCCCTTCAAATGGTTGAAGAGCTTTGTGAAAATGACCAAAAAAAAATAGAAGAGGTGCTTCAAATCTCAAAAGAAGCACTTCAATATAGAATAGGTCTTTGGGATGGTATAAAAGAAAAAATTGTCGCGCAGGAGGGAAGAATAATGGTGGCGGGACCGATACCGAATAAAAAGCTAAGAAATGCAATACTAGCTGTATCCATAGTAATCCCAGCAGCAGTGGCTATCCTTTTTTCTGTCAAAATTGACGGTTTTGATCTGTCATTTCTACCCCCTATTTATGCTTCATTGAATGGTCTGACGGCCATCGGTTTATTATCCGCACTAATCGCTATAAAGTTCAAAAAAATAAAAATACATCAACGGATTATCCAATTCTGTCTCTCTTTTTCAATTTTATTTTTACTGTTATATGTATTATATCACATGACCTCAGACTCTACAAAATATGGAGATATCAACGGAAATGGAATTCTAGAAAGCACTGAAGCGATGGCTGTATCAGATACTAGGGGTATTTATTTTTTCATTCTTGTCTCTCATATTTTCTTGAGTTTAGTTGTTATCCCCTTGGTGCTGTTTACTTATAAATTTGCTTGGGAGGGTAATTATGAAAGACATAAAAAGTGGACAAGGTTCGCTTATCCTATATGGCTATATGTTGCAATAACGGGAGTTGTTGTCTATTATATGATTTCTCCTTTTTACAGCTAGATTATTTTATTAAAATCTCAACACGTCTGTTGGCCTCTTTCTCCATCTCTGTTTCGGGAAATTCATACACTGGATCTGTAAACCCAAAGCCTTTTGCACTCAGCCTTTTCGGTGAAATCCCAGCGAGTACAAGATGGTTGACTATTTCCTTGGCTCGTTTTTTAGAAAGTCGCTTGGAACTGTAGGCTTGCGTTCCGTCTCCGTT
>TARA_B100001057_G_scaffold465380_1_pt1 | contig 17813 bp, 18 predicted proteins | sample TARA_B100001057 | Tara Oceans TARA_B100001057 (sample SAMEA2621839) | marine metagenome | biome: marine biome (ENVO:00000447); feature: surface water layer (ENVO:00002042); material: "saline water (ENVO:00002010), including plankton (ENVO:xxxxxxxx)" | depth 5 m
AAGTCTTCTAAATTAGCCGTTCCTATATTTATTAGGAATAATAATAAGGCACCTACAATAATTCCTATTATTCCAGCAATTATTGTCAAGAAAACTGATTCTAGAACAATTTGTACTTTGACTTGTCCAGGTGTAGCACCAAGAGCTCTTCTTATTCCTAGTTCATTTGTTCTTTCTTTTACAGCAATCAACATAATGTTTCCTATTCCTATAACACCAGCAAAAATTGTTGCAATTCCAACAACAAGTGATAAAAAGATCATTCCTGAGGTAAATTTTATTATGCTCTCAAATAAAGAACCAATGTTAAAAGTTCCGAATGCTCTATCATCATCTGGTGAAACAGTTTTTAATACTTTGAGATTATCTAACACAGTTTCCTCTAGGTATTTTGGATTTACATAATCATAACCAGAAAGAAACATGAAACCAAATCTATCTCCTCTGTTATACATTCTTGCAAATGTTGTATATGGTATTGTGATGTCTGAATCAGAACCAAAACCTTGGCCTTCAGAGAATTTTTCAACTCCAACTACTTTAAAATTAACATCATTTATGATTATATATTCTCCTATTGGATCTTCTCCTTGGTCAAAAAGTCTTTCTTGAGTCCCTTCTCCAATAACTGCTACTTTTCTCTCATATTTTATATCCTCATCATTTATAAATCTGCCACCATCATATATCTTTATAACAGAAATGTTTGCTTGAATAGGAAAATTACCAAATAAATTGAAATTATCTGATTTTATTCCTCTAGTTACTCGCGGAGGTGAACCTGAGAAAGCACCAGCTTGAAGTCCTGGAGATATGTATTCTATCTCTGGAACTCTATCCCTGAGGTAATCAACATCTGATAAACGAAAAGGGAAACGCCTGCCTTCCTCAAAACCTTTGTATGGAATCGATGTGCTCTGTACCCAAACGCCCATGGAATTCTTACTTAAACCACTAAATGCGTCATCAAAACCATTCTCTAAGCCAGTTGCAGATCCAGCTAGAGCAATATATATGAAGATACCCCAGAAAACCCCGATTGTTGTGATTATAGTTCTTGTCCTATTCTTTGAAATTGATTCAAAGATTTCATCCCAAGTATCTGCATCAAATATTTTTTTTAAATTATTCATCTCTTAGTGCAACTATTGGTTTTATCTGTGCAGCTCTCTTAGCAGGAATATAACCAGCAATGACACCAAATATTATTAAAACAAGAGTAGCTATAAATGCGATGTTCAAACTTACTTCGGGTCTAGTAATGAAATATTCTTGTAAACTTAAAGAGTCTAATATAATTACTCCAAGAATCATACCAGCAAAGCCGGAGATTGAAGTGATAAAGATTGATTCAGTCAAAATCATCTTTATAATTTCACTTGGTTGAGCACCCAATGCTTTTCTTACACCGAGTTCTTTTGTCCTTTCCTTAACAATGAATATCATAATATTTGAAATACCAATGATTCCTGCTATTAAAGTTCCTATTCCAACAAAGGCTACAATAATTTGTAAAGCTCCTGCAAATTGCATTGACCTTTCCAATTCATCTGCAACATTTCTAACTCTTATTCCACTTGGATCTTTTGGATCTATTGATTTTTTCTTTTTTAGAAATGTCTTTATATCATTCTCTAGCTTTACAGCTCCTCTTCCACCTATATTTGGATCAAAAGTAATTGCAATATTTCCTACTTTATCACTTCCCATTAGAATCTGTTGTCTAGTTGTGTATGGAAGGAATAAATTTCTTTCCTCATTATCACCATCTAGATCTTGAAATACGCCAATCACTTTATATGATCTACTTCCAATATTTATAAATTTTCCAATTGGATCTTCAGTTTTAAAAATATCTCTAGCGACGAGTCTGCCAATAACAACAACTTTTGTTTTGTTCTCGATATCTTTTTCGTTAATATATCTACCCTTCATCAAAACATTACCTTGAATGTATTGATTTGAAGGAGAAACAGCTTGAATTGAAAAACTATATGATTCTAATTTATATTTTATATTATCACCATAACGAATAGTGGGGTTTATATACTCAACTCTATCTGAAAAGTTGGCTTTAATATCAGATACATCAGAATTATCGAATTCTATTCTTCTATTAGTTTTAAATCCCCCAAATGGTTTGGTAGTCTTTCCTGGATAAAGAAACACAACATTGTTTGCTTGTCTTAGAAATAAGTCAGAGTATGAGTTTTTTAAACCTTCTCCTAACCCAAAAAGAATAATAAAAATTAATATCCCAAGTGAAACTGTAGTACCAGACAATATAGTTCTGAGTTTATTCTTTTGAATAGACTGAAAAATTTCTTTCCACCTCTCTATATTAAACATTCTTAATGATATTTTGTTTAACTTTTTTGTCCTCTACAATAACCCCATCTTTCAGATTAACAACTCTCTTGCACATCATAGCTATGTCATGTTCATGAGTTACAACAAGAATAGTTTTTCCCTCATTGTTAATTTTTTGAATTAGAGCCATTACCTCCATTGATGTCTTTGAATCAAGTGCTCCAGTAGGTTCATCAGCTAAAAGAACTTTAGGGTTTGAAGCTAGTGCTCTTGCAATTGCTACTCTTTGTTTCTGTCCACCTGATAATTCACTAGGAAGATGGGTAGACCAATCTTTAAGACCAACTTTATCTAAATAATTTAATGCAATATTTTGTCTTTCTTTTCTTTTTTTACCCTGATAATAAAGTGGTAATGCAACATTTTCAAGTGCACTTTTATAATTTATCAAATTAAAGGATTGAAATATAAAGCCTAGGAATTTATTTCTATATTCTGCTGCTGTTCTTTCATCTAGATTCTCTATTCTTATATTATCTAAATCATATGTACCATCATCAGCATTATCAAGCATTCCAAGGATATTTAAAAGTGTTGATTTACCTGACCCAGAAGATCCCATGATTGCAACCAATTCACCAGATTCAACATTAAAATCAATCCCTTTTAAAACATGAAGAGAAGATGAACCCATTTCATAGGACTTGTGTAATTTATCAATTTTAATCATATTAATGCAAAATTAGTTTTTCTTATAACAATATGTGTTATCCTAACATTAAACTTTTAGTTAACTGGCGTCATTATTATCTTTTTATTCTTAGTTAAATTAAATAACATTTTTTCATACTTCGGCGGAGCAAATACTGGTTTTACATTATTTGAGCTTCCATAACTCTCTTTGGGAATTCCAATTACATTAACATCAAGTTTTTTATTTTTATTTTCATCATGATAAAACTGGATGGCATAATTTCCAATTGAAAGTGAATCAAATGAAATTGAAGACTTTAGGTTATTAATTTTTACAAAAACTGCTGCTGCTACCAGATCTTTATTTTCGTCTTGAATAGAGATATGAGTAAAACCTTTGTTGCTTCTTAAATTAAGTATTTCAATATCCAAAATAACATCTCCTCTTAATTCAGTGTAATATTTTTTATATAAATCTTGATTTTCATCCTGAGACAAACAGAATTGGAATTTTAATACAAAGAGTAATATGATGCTAAATATTTTAAGGTTCATAACAATAAATTAATAAAAAAATTACTGAGTTTTATTAGTCCTATATATCTTCCAAATTATCAGCCCAACTAAAATATAAGGAATAGACATCAAATAAACTATTCCTCTATTAAGACCCTTAGCAGCTTCATATTCTTGGTCACTTTCCATAATAGCACTAAGCATTGAACACTGAGAATAAATTTCAGATGTAGACAAGATTAAAACTATTAATACGTAGAAGAGCTTTTTCATCAAGAGATATAATAAGGGGATATCATTAAATAAACTATTACTCCTGTAACAGCTATATACAACCAAATTGGAAATGTAATTCTTGCTATTTTCTTATGTTTATCAAACATATTTGAAATAGCTCTCACATATGTCACAAGAACCATTGGTACTATAAAAACAGATAAGGTAATATGTGTAATAAGTATAAAAAAATACAGATATCTAATAAAACCTTGTCCACCAAAAGGAGTAGGATCTGTAGTCATATGATATAGTATATACATGACTAAGAATACAAGAGATAAGAATATTGAAGTCTTCATGAGCATCTCATGTTGCTTTATTTTCTTTTTTTTAATACTGTTGAATGCAGCAATCAAAAGTATAGCAGTAATACCATTTATTGTAGCATAAATTGGTGGTAAAAATTTAAGAGGGGGAAGAGATGTTATTCTTATGTTAAATAAAATTAAAACAACAACAGGAATAACTATTGACACAATAATTATTAGTGTTTTATACCTTATTCCCTGACTTGAGTTTTCAATTTTACTCATTAATTAATTTTTTTATGTCGTAGCTCAACATGTCAATTCCCTGAAGGTTTGCATTAATATCATTGATGCCTAAATAGTACATAATTGGGTTTCCAAAATTATCTTTTCTAGACCGAATATACCCATCTTTATCAATAAGTGCAAAATATCCCTGATGCTCAAATCCACCAGCAAAATTTGCATTTTTATTTGCATAGATATTAAAACCATTATTTGCTAAATCATATATGTAGTCTTGATCTCCAGTTAAGAAATGCCAATCTTGGGACTGAATATCGAGTGCCTCTGAATATTCTTTTAAAGTTGATGGATTATCATTTTTAGGATCAATAGTTATTGAAACAATTCCAAATTCATTTGAGTCACCAAATTTTTCATCTAGCAACTTCATGTTTTGGTTCATCTCAATACATATATCCGGACATCTAGTAAAAAAGAATTCAAGAACATATACTTTACCACTTAAATCTTCATTAGAAATTAAAATAGAATCCTGATTTGTTAAAATAAAATCTGGCGCTTTTCTTTTTTCATCAGATATTGTAAGAAAAGACAATCTCTCGTTATTATTAAGCCTATTTGAATCTTTAATATCTGAGTTAACAACTCTTTCGTATATTTTAGGAATTGAAAAAATTCCAAAAAGAATTATAATTATAAATAAACCGATATATTTTAGATTATTATTCATTGAATAATGAATCATTTTTTTTCAGCGCTAATCTATACTCGGCAAGAATAATTTTTACATCATCTACCATTTTATTATTAATCTCAGCAACTGATTGTGAGTTAAAACCATATAACATTCCAGTATCTTCATCATCATCTCTTCCTCTTAGACTTAGGTCTCTATCAACAATAAAGACATATGGAGTACTAAAATCTTGATCCAGTTCAATATTTGTTTTGAAACTGTCGAAAATCATTTTGATATTAGATTGAGTTGTTGGTATAAAATTCCAGTTTTTCAGATCAGTACCAACCCCGCTAACTAAGTCACTTTTCAGGTCCTCTATTGCCTCATTCTCTTTTTTATTATATAACAAAACAAATTGAAAATCTTGAAACTCGTAAAATCTTTTATATATTTTTTGATTAAGGTTAAGAGCTTCAGATTTTTTTGTTTTTATGTCACCTCCCCAAAAAGCAACAACAGAAATTTTATTTTTAAAAGAGATATTTATATCATTATCCTCAATATTTTTAATGTCCATTACTGACTTTGTCAAAACTGGCAGCTTTGCAAAATTATTTATACCAGTAGATAAAAACACATATACGAAAATTGGAAAGAAAAAAAGAAATCCAAGTATCAAATACTTTTTAAAATCTTTACTCATTAATAGATATCAAAGTTCCAAGCCTTTAGTCCATCAAACATTATGTTAAAAATGTATGAACCTTCATAAAGAAGAATAAAAAGTAGAAAAGGTATTAAAATAAGAAGTGGAACCACTATAGTGTTTTTTAAAAATGGCTTTTCATCTCTTACATGCATAAAGTCCCATGTTATATAGTAAGCTTTTATTATAGTCATAATAATAAACAGCCAGTTCAAAATCTTAATACCTAAAAAGTAGTTTAGTAAAAGTGGTGGTTTTAGAATACCTAGAGCAACTTCTACAGCTGTAACTATTGATAAGAAAATTAAAACACCCCAAATCTTTTGAACATTTGACTTAAATTTTAATCGACCTCTAAATATTTCAAGTTTATGTTTATGTTCTGCCATGATTTATACTAAATAGAAAAATGTAAATACAAAAACCCAGACTAAATCAACAAAATGCCAATAAAGACCAACCTTTTCGACCATATCATAGTGACCTCTTTTTTCATAGGTCCCTAGAAGTACATTTATAAAAATTATTATGTTAAGTATAACACCTGAGAATACGTGAAATCCGTGAAATCCTGTAATAAAGAAAAAGAAATCAGCGAATAATGGATTTCCATATTCGTTTCGGATAAGATTGGCTCCTTTAACAACTCTAGTTGCAGAGGAGAGTTTTGTTTCTGCCTCATCACGTGTTAATATAATTTTGTGTCCTGTTTCATCTAATTTTTCAAGTCTAACAGTCAGATTAGGATCACTTTTAAAACCTGCCATTACCTCATCAATAGTAATATCAGGTAACTTCGATTCGCTCTGATACCAAATACCAACATTATCATCATGGGTAATCCTTTCTTGAGTGGATGAAATATAAAATTCATCAATTGGAATTCTCTTTCCTTCATTTAAATTGTAGAATTGTAAAATTTCACCATTTTGAATTTCCACAGCACCATATTCTCCCTTGATAAAGTTTTTCCATTCCCATGCTTGTGATCCAACAAAAATTGCACCACCAATAATTGTTAAAAGCATATAGAATGCAACGCGGTTTTTATTATTACTATGTCCAGCGTCAACTGCTAAAACCATTGTAACAGAGGAAAAAATCAATATAAATGTCATTAATGCAACATAATACATAGGGGCATCAATTCCATGTAAAAAAGGAAAGTGAGTAAACACCTCATCGGCTATTGGCCAAGAATCAATATTCTTAAATCTTGAAAATCCATAGGAAACTAAAAAACCAGAGAAAGTTAGAGCATCTGAAACAATGAAAAACCACATCATTAATTTTCCATACCCAGCGTCAAGTGGCTTAGCTCCACCTCCACCCCATAAATCTTGATTTGTTTTTTTTATAGCAGATGCTTGCATTTAGGGCAATTTATGATACAAATTTATTAATTTTTAACTGAAGTATTTAATAAAAAAGAATAAATATAGCCACAGGGCACCAAGAAAATGCCAGAATATTAGTGCCATATCAAATCCTAGTTTATTGTTCTCATATTTTTGTAGATTAAACCTTGTTGTAACAACTGCAAGAACTATTATACCGGCTATTAAATGTGCAAGATGGACAAAAACTAATACGTATATGTATGATGTAGTAACTGAACTTTCAGGTCCAGTGAAATAATAGCCTTGAGAAATAATTTCACTAAATCCAAGAAACTGGGAGAGTACAAAAATAATTGACATCAATATTGTTAAACCAAGGAAAAGATTAACATTATTTCTTTGAAGATAAATATTGATATTCTCCGGCAGCGATACCCTAATATATTGACTTAGTTTATATTTTGCAATTTGAAAAAATAAACTACTTAGTATAATTGAAAGTGTACTAATTGTAAACCAATTAGGTAATACAAAAGATTCCAACCAATCAGGTCTTGAGCTACTTACAATAAAAGCACTAGTTAAGCCAGCGAAAGTCATTGTGATACTAATCATGCCAAACCAGAGCATCATCTTTTTAGCTTTATTTATTTTAACTTCAACTATACCAGATTCAATCATGATGTAAATAATTTATCAAGTACAAATATAATTTGAATAAAACTCAAATAAAAAATACTAGTATACATTAGTCTTATAGCATTTTGATTATCCTTATACTTCATAAGTTTTATAGCTTGAATTAACATGAAAATACCTGCAATTAAAATTAATATCAGTGAGGTAAGTCCTATTGATAAATCTCCTGTAAAACTAAAGAAAGGTAATATAGAAATTAGAATCATCCATATGGTATAAAAGACTATTTGAAATGCAGTACCATTGTCCTTCTTACCTGTAGGCAACATTTTAAATCCTGCTTTTAAATAATCATCATGAGAAATCCATCCAATTGCCCAAAAATGAGGAAATTGCCAAAAAAATTGAATCATAAATAAAATACCTGTCTCTATTGAGAATTTGTTAGTTACGGCCACCCAGCCTAACATGAATGGAATAGCTCCAGGAATAGCTCCAAAAAAAACAGATAGAGGAGTAACTCGCTTCAAAGGTGTGTATAAAATTAAATATATGATCATCGAAACTAAACCAAAGAAAGATGTTCTGAAATTGATATTATATAAAATTATAAGACCGCTCAAACCAATTATTAAACAAATAAGATTAGCCTGATTTACACTCATATTACCAGATGGTATAGGACGTAATTTAGTCCTAGACATTAATGCGTCAAAATTTCTTTCAATGACTTGATTGAATCCATTTGAGGCTCCTACTACTAAGAAACCTCCTGTAATTAATAATAAAAATTTTGAAATAGAGAAAACCTCAAATGCAAGAAGATATGAAGCAACAGAGGATAATACTACACTAAATGAAAGCCTATATTTAATTAAAACTAGTATTTCCGAAAATAAAGACTTTTGCTTTATATTAAAAGGTTCAGACATTAATTTCTAGTTGGTGTATCCCTTATTGAAGTCTGAATGTAATTGGTATACTAAAAGGCACCCTAACAGCTCTTCCTCTTTGTTTACCGGGAGTCATTTTAGGAAGTCTGCCAATAATTCTTGCCGCCTCCTTCTCAAGATTTTTATCTGGACCTCTCATCCTTATATTAGTGATTGAACCATCCTTAGCTATAATAAAGTTTACATAAACTCTACCCTGAACACCCATCTCCTGTGCAATCTCAGGATATCTAAAGTTCTTTCTAATGTGTTTATTCATTTGCTCTTGAAAACATGATCGTCTCTGAGACTTTGATACGGATTCACAACCAGGAAAAATTGGAACGTCTTCAATAACTGCAAATGGGACGTCAATATCATCAAACTCATCCTCAACTTCAATTTCCTCAATAATAATTTCATCTTGATCAGTTTCAGTTGACTCAATAATAGTTTCCTCAACTTCCTCTTCATCTTCAACAACTTCAATTACTTCTGGAGCTGGAGGAGGTGGAGGGGGTGGTGGTGGAGTCTTAATCTGCTCTGTGATTGGAATGTCTTCATCATCATCTTCTTCTACATTAAGAGCTTCGTAATCAAAAGTTTTTTCGTAAGTTTTTGATTCAATTGCTTGCCAAGTAATAAATGTTACAAATGTAAGACCAATAACAAAATAGAGGTTTCTGTTTTGGTTTAAGTCAGCTTTTGGATTTTTCTTTGGTTGCATTAATCAAAAATTTAATATGCTAATCTATAAAAAATTATAGTTATTTCATATAGTTAAGCAATTCTTTAATTCTTTTTAACTATCAATGAGCTCATTGTAATCATTAGGGCTTAGTAAATTATCAATTTCGGACATATCATTAATCTCTATTTTAATAATCCATCCATTACCATAAGGGTCATCATTTATCAACTCAGGTTTATCCTCTAATTCACTATTTATTTCAATTACTTTACCACTCAGTGGCATAAAAAGATCAGAAACAGTCTTAACAGCTTCAACAGTTCCAAATACTTCATTTGTGTTAATTTCATTATCCAATGTATCAATTTCTAAGTAAACAATATCACCCAATTCACCTTGAGCAAAGTCTGTTATTCCGACAGTAGCTGTATTATCTTGAATGCTTATCCACTCATGTTCTTGAGTATATTTTAAATTTTTTGGAATATTCATAATTACAATTTATTTAATGATTTCTTTATTAACTCTTGAAGTTCAATATTTTTATTTTCTAAGAATAATTTAGTGACAATTTTTTCTGATTTAGATTTATTAAAGCCAAGAACAGACAAAGCGAGCATAGCTTCTTTTCTAATATCTAAATTTTGATTGTCTAAATCTATATCTTTTTTATCAAATAATTCAACTTTGTCTTTTAATTCTATTATAAGTCTTTGAGCAGTTTTTAGTCCAATTCCTTTAATTGATTTAATTCTTTCAACGTCTTCTGACCATACAGCATCTTGAATTTCAGATGGTGTAATTGAAGATAAAATTGTTCTTGCAGTACTGGGACCTATTCCAGAAATTGATATTAATTGCTGAAATATTAATCTTTCATTTTGTGAAGAGAAGCCAAATAAAATATCGGTATCTTCTTTTCTTTGTAAGTAAGTAAAGATTTTAATGTTTTCTTGATCGGGAATATCTTCATAAGTATTTAATGAAATATTTATTTCATAGCCAATACCGTTTGACTCAACTATAATTTTTGTTGGTGTCTTTTCAATTAATCTTCCTTTTATATAGGTAATCATTTTTTCTTAATATTTCTTTGATTAGCGTCAATAACTGATATAGCAGACATATTGACAATTTCATCAACTGAAGCACCAAGTTGAAGAATATGAATAGGTTGATTTAAACCTATTAATATTGGCCCAACAGAGACTGCGCGATCTAATTCCTTGATAGTTTTATATGTGATGTTTGCTGAATCTAGATTTGGGAAGATTAATGTATTTACCTTTCTTCCATTTAAAACTGAAAAAGGAAATCTATTTTTAAGCATCTCTTTGTTAAGAGCAAAATCAGACTGAATTGGACCATCAACAATTAAGTCTGGATTATTTTTATGAAGAAATTCTATAGCTTTTGATATTTTTTTTGCCTCATCAAAATCAGAAGATCCAAAATTTGAATAAGACAGAATAGCAATAACAGGTTCAATACCGAACATATTGACAATTTTAGCTGTATTAATTGCAATCTTGGCTAATTCCTTATGAGTTGGGTTAATATTTAACGAAGTGTCTGAGCAAAATAGAGGACCTTGTTTAGTTATCATTAAATTGGTTGCTGCAACTCTTTCTACACCTTTAGCTTTGCCAATTGAATTAATTAAAGGAAGAAAAACTGATGGATAACTTTTTGAATATCCTGACAACATACAATCTGCATCTCCATTCTCAACCATCATAGATCCAAAATAATCTCTACCTCTCAGAAGTCTTTTAACATCCTCAATAGTTTTTCCTTTTCTTTTTAATTTTTTAAATAAAATTTTTGAATAGCTTTCAATTAGGTCTTTATTGATTTTATCTGTGGGGTCAATAATTTTTAGATCCTCATTGAATTCGAGAGACTTCATTAACTCTTGAATTATTTTTTTACCTCCGAGTAAAATAGGCTCTGCTATTTTTTCTTCATAACAAATTTGAGCTGCCTTTAATACATCAAGATGATCAGCTTCTGTAAAAACTAATTTTTTTGAGTTTGCTTTTCTAGCCCTCCTATGAATAATTCTGATTAATTTTTGATTATTTCCTAACCTCTCGTCAAGGGTTTGAACGTATTTATCCCAATCTAAAATAGGTTCCTTTGCAACTCCTGAATCCATTGCTGCTCTAGCAACAGCAGGTGGAATCTCTGAAATAAGTCGAGGATCAAAAGGTTTCGGAATAATGTAATCTTTACCGAATGTCAGCTTGGTTTCATCGTAAGCAATATTAACTTGCTCTGGAACAGGTTTTTTTGCTAATTCTGCTAAAGCTATTACTGCTGCTTTTTTCATTTCTTCATTTATTTTTGTTGCCCTAACATCCAAAGCCCCTCTGAAGATAAAAGGAAAACCTAGTACATTATTGACTTGGTTTGGGAGATCTGACCTACCAGTTGCAAAAATTATATCATCTCTAACTGACATTGCTTCATTATAACCTATCTCAGGATCTGGATTTGCCATTGCAAAAACAATTGGATTATTAGACATAGATGCAAGCATTTCACTAGACACAATGTTAGCCATAGAGAGACCTATAAATACATCAGAATTAGTCATTGCTTCTTCAAGGGTTGTAATATCTCTTTCTGTAGCAAAATATCTTTTTTGTTTAGTTAAATTTTTCCTAGATTGAGTAATTACTCCTTTACTATCAGTCATTACAATATTTTTCAATTGGGCACCAAAAGAAATATATAATTTTGTACATGCAACAGCAGCAGCTCCTGCCCCAGATACAACAATTTTAACATCTTCAATTTTTTTATTTACCAGTTCTAAAGCATTAATTAGAGCTGCAGCAGATATGATGGCGGTTCCATGTTGATCGTCATGCATTACTGGTATGTCCAGATCTTTAATTAGTTTATTCTCTATCTCAAATGCTTCAGGAGCTTTAATATCTTCAAGATTAATACCTCCAAATGTTGTTGATATTGATTTAACTACATTAATAAATTTTTCAGGATCTTTTTCGTTTATTTCAATATCAAATACATCTATATCTGCAAATATTTTAAATAATAAAGCTTTACCCTCCATTACTGGTTTAGAAGCGTTAGGACCAATATCCCCTAACCCAAGAACAGCAGTTCCATTTGATATAACTGCAACCAGATTTGATTTGTTTGTATACTTATATACATTAGATGGATCTTTTTCAATTTCCTGACAAGGAATTGCTACACCTGGAGAATAAGCAATTGCTAGGTCCCTTTGTGAATTATATTTTTTAGTAGGAATAACCTCTATTTTCCCTGGCCTAGGTTTTGCGTGATAAACTAGTGATTCCCTTCTCTCTCTGTTCTTAGACATGGTTAATAATTATTATCAAATATAAATTTTAATTAAATAAATTATTCTGATTATTTTTATTTATATCCAGATGATCATATGCCTTCTGAGTTACCTGTCTACCCCTAGGAGTTCTAACTATAAAACCTTGTTGAACTAGGAAAGGTTCATATACTTCCTCTATGGTCTCTGTATTTTCAGATAGTGACGTTGCTAGTGTTGAAATACCAACAGGTCCCCCACTATACATATTAATAATTGTTTCTAAAATTTTGTTATCCATTTCATCCAATCCATTCTTGTCTACGTTTAAAGAACTAAGAGCATACTTAGTAATTTTTAAGTCTATTTTTCCATCACTTTTGATTTGAGCAAAGTCTCTTACTCTCCTTAATAATGAATTAGATATTCTTGGGGTTCCTCGACTTCTTCTCGCAATCTCAAAACATGAGTTTTTATCAATATTAAGCTTTAATATGTCAGAACTTCGTTCAACAATTTTTGATAACATTTTTTCATCGTAGTGCTCAAGTCTATTTGATATCGCAAACCTTTCTCTCATTGGGTTTGTAAGAAATCCTGATCTAGTGGTAGCGCCAACTAATGTAAATGGATTTAAATTTAGTTGAACAGTTCTTGCATTTGGACCTGACTCAATCATAATATCTATCTTATAATCCTCCATAGCTGAATATAAATATTCTTCTATAACTGGACTGAGTCTGTGTATCTCATCAATAAATAATATGTCTCTTTCATTTAGGTTTGTTAAAAGTCCTGCAAGATCTCCAGGCTTATCAATTACAGGTCCTGAGGTGATTTTCAAACCAACTTTTAATTCATTTGCCAATATATGTGCAAGTGTAGTTTTACCTAAACCTGGCGGACCATGAAAGAGTGTATGATCTAATGCGTCCTCTCTCTGATTTGATGCTTCAACAAAAATTTTAAGATTGCTAATTATAGATTCTTGTCCAATGAAATCATTAAAACTTAATGGTCTAAGGGCTTTATCAAATTCCTTATCTCTATCTCTTTCTTGATTAATGTCCATTATATCAAATATACACTAATTGTGAAATTTTGAATGATAAATAACTTAATGTTGAAGCTCTTTCTCTCCTTTTTTCAGTGGTACATTTTGAGGGATAAAATCTACTTTGGAACCAGGCTTTGAGTAATCATATGCCCACCTAAAAACATGTGGTATTTTTCCTGGCCAATTTCCATGGATATGTTTGATTGGTGCAGTCCACTCTAAAGTATTAGACTTCCATGGATTTTTTTCTGCTTTTTTTCCATAGAACATGCTACTTATAAAATTGTATAGGAATACTAATTGCGCTGCACCAGCAAGAAGAGCAAATAATGTTATAACTACATTAATATTTGCAACGTCGTCAAAATAAGGAAAATTAGTATTTGTATAATATCTTCTTGGTAATCCAGCCATGCCAATAAAATGCATTGGAAAGAAAACACCATATGCACTTATTGCAGTTATCCAAAAGTGAATATAGCCAAGATTTTTATTCATCATTCTTCCAAACATTCTTGGGTACCAATGGTATACTCCTGCAAAAAGGCCGTAAAGAGCAGATATTCCCATTACTAAATGAAAATGAGCAACGACAAAATATGTGTCATGTAAATTTATATCGAGAGCACTATCTCCAAGTATTATACCAGTAAGACCACCTGTGATAAAGGTTGATACCAATCCAATTGCAAATAACATTCCTGGATTAAATTGGATATTTCCTTTCCATATTGTTGTAATATAATTGAAAGCTTTAACAGCAGATGGAATAGCAATTAATAAAGTGGTGAATGTAAAAACTGATCCTAAGAAGGGATTCATTCCGGTAACAAACATGTGATGGCCCCAGACTATCGTTGATAGAAACGCAATAGCCAAGATAGAACCAACCATTGCTCTATATCCAAAGATTGGTTTGCGGGCATTCGTAGAAATAACTTCTGAAGCAATACCAAGAGCAGGTAGAAGTACAATGTAAACTTCAGGGTGTCCTAGAAACCAGAATAAATGCTCAAATAATACAGGTGATCCACCTTGATAATGAAGCACCTCTCCTTGTATGAATATATCTGACAAAAAGAAAGATGTCCCAAAACTTCTATCCATAATTAATAAAAGAGCTGCTGACAAGAGAACTGGGAATGATACCACTCCAATAATAGCAGTTACAAAGAATGCCCAAACTGTCAACGGTAATCTAGTCATTGTCATACCTTCAGTTCTTAAATTTAGAACTGTAACGATATAATTCAAAGCAGCTATAAGAGAAGAAGCTATGAAAAAAGCCATTGATACTAACCAAAGTGTCATACCAGCTGCAGAACCAGGTTGAGCTTGAGGCAAAGCACTTAAGGGAGGATATATAGTCCAACCAGCTGCTGCAGGACCTGCCTCAACAAATAATGATGCTATCATTATTGCAGATGAAAGGAAAAACAACCAATAGGAAATCATATTTAAAAATCCTGAAGCCATATCTCTAGCTCCTATTTGAAGGGGAATTAATAGATTGCTAAATGTACCACTTAAACCTGCAGTAAGTACAAAAAATACCATTATGGTCCCATGAATAGTTACTAAAGCTAAATATACATTAGGATCCATAACTCCGTCAGTAGCCCATTTACCTAATAAAACATCAAATATTCCAAAAGACTCTTCCGGCCATGCTAACTGTAATCTAAAAAGCAAAGACATTGCTATTCCGACGATACCCATGATAAGACCAGTTATGAGATATTGTTTAGAAATCATTTTATGATCAATACTAAAAATGTACTTTGTTATAAATGTTTCCTTATGATGATGGCCATGATCATGATCATCTTCATGAGATTCAACAACAATATCCTTTTCCTCAGAAATATCGATCTCAATATCAGTACCTACTATTTTTGCTTTTCTATCGTTTTTTTGTGCCATTTTTATTTGCTTATTCTATTGAACAAATTCTTTAAAAGTTAACTGATCTCCAATCCATTCATCAAAATCTTCTTGTGATTCAACAATAATTTTCATTTGCATGTTGTAATGTGATGCACCACATATTTTATTACACAAAAGTAAAAAATCAAATTCATATGGATCAAGAGGGAATTCACCATTTGCGACTAAATTCTCACTTTTATCAAATCTAATTTTATTTATTTTCCTAACTTTTTCAACAATCTTAGGTTTAAGTCTCATTTCCTCAGTAGTTGTGTTCGGTATAAATGCAAATTGATTAATCATACCGGGAACAGCATTCATTTGAGCTCTAAAATGTGGCATATATGCAGAATGGAGTACATCTTGAGACCTGATCCTAAAAACAACTTCACGATCAACAGGTAAGTGTAACTCTTGAACTACAATATCATCATCACCATTTCTATCTGTAGGATCGATACCAACTAAATTTTTTCCATCAAAGTCTTGTAAAAATCTTACATTAGCATCTCCTAAAACACCGTCTTCTCCTGCATATCTTGCTTTCCAGTTAAATTGTTGAGCATACAATTCAACTACTATAGCTTCATCATTTTCTTCAATTGTCATTATATCAACCCAGGTATATAAACCATAAAGGATTAGACCAGCAAGACTAATTGTTGGTATTATTGTCCAGACTCCTTCAAGGAAATTGCTATCCGCAAAAAATAGAGCTTTTCTTTCTTTATTACCTCTATACTTAAATGCAAAATAATGAAGTAAAGCTTGAGTAATTGTTTGAACAAAGAAGATTACAGAAAAAGAAAACCAGAGAAGATTATCATAGTTTTCACCATGAACTGAGGCAGATTCCGGAAGAATTACATCACCATAATTAAAAAAAGAAAAAATTGTTAGTGAATAAATAAATATTAAAAAAAGAAACATCAATTTACCTTGAATATCATTATCATTATGATTAGCAATTTCGTCATTATCATAACCAACAGGCTTAGAAAGTTCAAGGATTTTTGTTAACTGCCATACTGCTACAGATATTAATATAAGTGATGTTAGTACAAGTAGTAGTGTCATGTTAATCTAAATTATAATATTGAAATGTTTTACTTTCTTCGATGTATGGGTCACCTTTTGCTAATATTGGAGCTTTAGATATTTCTTTAAACACAACAAAAATAAAAATCCCCATAAAAAATAAAAAACCACCTATCTCACCTGGACCAAAGGACCACATATCTCCAACTGCTGAGGGCATTATCATATTATAAACATCAAGGTAGTGACCAATTATTATTATTATACCAGTTAAAATTACAATAAAGTTCGTTTTCTTAAAATCACTATTCATAAGAACAATTAATGGGAATATAAGGTTTAGCACTACCATTCCAAAAAATAAGAAATTATAGTCTTCTATCCTTGTAATGAAATAAGTAACCTCTTCCGGGATATTTGAATACCATATTAGCATAAATTGTGAGAACCATAAATATGCCCAAAAAATACTAACCCCAAACATAAACTTAGCTAAATCATGGATATGACTATTATTAACAAAGCTTAAATAATTTTGCGATTTTAGATATATGGTTATTAATGCAACTGTAGTTATTCCTGAGACAAACATTCCAGCAAAAACGTACCACCCAAAAAGAGTACTAAACCAGTGAGGATCAATCGACATTATCCAGTCCCATGACATCATAGACTCAGAAACCAAGAAGAAAACTAGAAATCCAGCAGAAAATTTAAATAATTTTTTGTGAATAGTTATATCATTGTTGTTATCCTGTTCGATAGATAATCTCCTTGAAACATTTCTGTATATAACCCAACCTGTTATATAAATAAGTGCTCTAGCAAAAAAGAAAGGCAGATTAAGATAACCTACTTTATTTCTAATTATTTCATCATGAGATACTACCTCTGGATCCATCCAAATAAAAAGATGGTTAAAGCCTAGTGCAGAAAATGCAAGAATTATTACAACAGTAATACATCCAACTAAAAGATAACCTGTAATACCTTCCATTATTCTATAAAGTACAATTGACCATCCAGCCTGAGAAGCTCTTTGTATTGCATAAAAAGCTAAAACACCAAGTGAGATCATCATAAAGAATAAGGCTGGAACATAAATAGCAGCCCACGGCTTGTTATGTAATTGATTAAAAACATGTTTATCATGGTCATATTCATGTCCTCCTCCATGACTTGAATCCTCTCCGT
>TARA_B100001057_G_scaffold152661_2_pt1 | contig 17810 bp, 18 predicted proteins | sample TARA_B100001057 | Tara Oceans TARA_B100001057 (sample SAMEA2621839) | marine metagenome | biome: marine biome (ENVO:00000447); feature: surface water layer (ENVO:00002042); material: "saline water (ENVO:00002010), including plankton (ENVO:xxxxxxxx)" | depth 5 m
ATGCAGCCGTCCACAGGACTGGCAAGTTCATTGACCGCGTCAGGCATTGGCCGTGCCGACGGGTCCAGAGCGCGGGTAAAGAAATCGTTGAAGCTCGAGTAGTCGCTAAATTTTTTGCGTTCTGCTTCGGCTAAAGAAACGTCGTAAGCCCGCGCAAATTGCTCGATAAAGATGGCGCGGATCTTCGGGTTTTGGCTTTGCGCAAGTCGCCCGACGAATCGTGACAATAAGTGTTGGGGCAGCGCTTTTTGTAGACTTGCGAAGTGTTTGCTCATGACCTTAGTTGTTCCGTTATTCGATGGGTAGATCCGGATCGTTCCCCCATTCTGCCCATGATCCTTGATAAGCGCGAATGTCCAACCCGAGAAGGCGTCCAACCAGATAGGCCAGTCCGGATCTATGGTGTGTTTGGCAGTGGGTAATGACCTGCATGGTTCTGTCGATTCCCAAGGATGCAAGATCCTCCGCCAGCGAGTCGCGCAATCGCCAATCCCTGTTGGGATCTTTTAATAGTTCCCAATCGAGGTTCACAGCCCCCGGAATGTGTCCTGCCCGAGCCGACCCGCTGCGCACGCCCAGATACTCCTCGCGTGACCGTACATCCAAGATTATCTGGTTGGGCGCCTCTATTGCTGCCAACACGTCGTCAATGTCCGCAATAACACGCCTGTTAATTACCAGTGGTGGTACGGATGAGAGTGCCGAAACGCGGAATTCACCAGAGCTCAATGGACGACCGCTGCCGGCCCAAGCATGCAAGCCGCCGTTCAGGTAAGCCCAGTCCCGGTGACCGATCGCATCCATGACCCATAACAGTTTGCCTGCCCAACCGCCGCCCTCATCGTCATAGGCGATGACCCGGCGATCGGGGCGATAACCAATACCAGCCAAGGTTTGTTGCAGTGCGCGCGGGTCCGGTAGCTTGCCCACCGCTGGCGGAATGCCGCAACACAGCTGAGCGGGTTCGATCAACACGGCGCCCTCAATATGCATGTGCGCAAAAGTGTTCGACGCAGTAACTTGAATCAGCAGATCTTCGCTGCCTAGGGGCAGGATCAGATCCGCGGGTTCAAGAAGCTGCGGGTTGGTCGATATCGGTTGGCTGGTCATGGCGGTGTTTTTTTCTGAGCAAAAACCATAACAGTTTCCGCATCGGATGACGCGGGGTGTTGGAGCGACACGGGCACCGTCGAATTGGCGCCACAGCGGCGACGCATCGGCCCGGGTGAAGCAGCCTTGGCCTTAGACCAGCCGTCCTCTATATTGGCTAGGCTTGTGCTGCTTTGAGTGACTATGAACGCCGATTTAGTGTGGATCGATTTAGAGATGACCGGGTTAGATGCGGTTAACGATCGCATCATCGAAATGGCCACGATCATTACCGACAGTGAGCTTAACTTGATCGCCGAAGGACCGGTGTTGGCGATTCAGCAGTCGCAGTCGCTGCTAGACGGTATGGATGAATGGAACCAAACGCACCATTCGGCATCTGGGTTGTTGGAGCGAATCGTTACGGAGGGCGTATCCGAACGCGAAGCCGAGGCGGTATCGTTGGCCTTCATTGAGCAATATGTGGCGGCTGACGAGGCGCCGCTGTGTGGCAACAGTATCTGGCAGGATCGGCGCTTTTTATCCCGTTACATGCCGGCGCTGGAGGGTTATCTTCACTATCGCATGATCGATGTCAGCAGCGTTAAAGAGCTCGCTAAGCGCTGGTATCCCGAGGTGGCGTCAGGCTTTAAAAAGAGCGGTGCGCATACGGCTTTGGCCGACATTCGCGAATCTATTGAAGAACTCCGCTATTACCGTCGGCACTTATTCAAGCTGCCCAGCTAGTTTTTCCAGCGCCCACTGTATGTGTTCGTCCACCATGTCGTTGATCCGGCCAAGCCGTTGTTGCAGTGCGTTCATCGCCTCTTTAGTGGCTGGGCCATTGCCTAGCGCGATTGCCAAATTGCGTTGCCATTGGGCATAACTGACCCGTCGCATGGCTGACCCCGTGGTCAGCGTGTCGAATTCCTCCGCGCTGAGCAAAAATAGCCCAATCAGGTCGCGGTTTTGTAAGTTATGTCGTGGCGCAAAGTCGGGTTCGCGAGTGGTCGCAGGGTCCCGATTCCAAGGACAGTACAGTTGGCAATCGTCGCAGCCGTAGATCCGGTTGCCCATTTTCCCACGCAGTTCGGGATCGATCGCGCCTTTGTGTTCAATGGTCAGGTAGGAAATACAGCGCCGGGCATCGAGTTTTTTTGGTCCGACGATCGCCTGAGTGGGGCACACGGTGATGCACGCACGGCACTTACCACAGGCGTCCTCTACTGTCTGGGTGCTGCAGGCCAACGGTGCATTGGTATAAATCTCGCCGAGAAAAAACCAAGAACCCACGTCCTTATGCAGTAGGAGCGTGTGCTTACCCATCCACCCGAGTCCCGCTTTTTCGCCGAGCGCTTTCTCTAGCACAGGTGCCGAATCAGTGAAGGCCCGGTAGCGGTGACCAGGCATGGCTTGGTCGATTGTTGTGGCCAGAGCTGCGAGGCGTTTACGCAGGACCTTGTGGTAGTCGCGGCCTAATGCGTAGCGAGAAATATAGGCCTGCTCAGAGCGTGCCAATACCTCCAAGGGCTGGGTGTCAGCGGGTAGATAGTTCATGCGCGCGCTAATTACGCGACAGGTTTCCAGCTCCAGTTGCTCTGGATGCAGGCGTTTTTCTAGGTTGCGCCGCAGGTAGCCCATATCCCCGGCAAACCCCCTAGCTAGCCATTCGCGTACGTGCGGCGCGTGGGCGCTCAAATCCACGTCTGTTACCGCAACCGCATCGAAACCCAAAGACTGCGCCCAAGCAGTAAGCTCGGCCTGGTCGGGCAGCGATATTATCGGGTTCGCGTTAATGATGTTGTGCTCCAATGACTACGCGCTGGGTGGGCATCACAGTATACTGGCGCTTTGTTATGGTCAGCGGACACGCGGTTGCAAACCTTAGCCAATGCATAGCCTCAAGTACCAACTTTATACTGCAGCGGAGATCCGTTCGATAGAGGATCGCGCGATGCGACCAACGTCGCATCAGGGCATGGGATTGAGTGGCTATACACTAATGCAGCGTGCTGGCGAAGCCGCTTTTGAGCAAATGCTGCAACACTGGCCCGAGACCTGTGCAGTTTCGGTAATTTGCGGCAAGGGCAATAATGCCGGCGACGGTTATATTGTCGCGCGCTTAGCCTGTCAGTTTGGCATGCGAGTCCAGTTAATAGCGCTCGCTAGTCCCGAAATCCTTCAGGGTGATGCTCGCACAGCATTTGAGGATTTTGTCGCGGTGGGCGGAGTGGTAGCGCCTGCAGGGCAAGCCATCGAGCACGCTTTGGTTGTGGATGCGCTCCTTGGCACAGGCTTCCGACCGCCGCTGCGTGACCCCTATGTGGATATGATTTGTCGCATCAACGAATCATCCGCCGCGGTGTTGGCTCTGGATGTTCCCAGCGGTGTCGACCCTGACACTGGTGCGGTGTCGCGCCTGCAGGGCGATGCCTTAGCCGTGCGGGCGTCTATCACGGTTTCTTTTATCGGTCGAAAAATCGGCTTGTATACCGGCGCGGCTAAAGCTTTTGTGGGCGAGCTGCGGATCGCGGATCTGGGCATTGCCGATGCCTCTCGCAGCATATCGACGCCCACAAGTTTATTGACGTGGCAATATAAGCAGCTACCGACGATTGCCCTGTATGCGCACAAACACCAGCGTGGCAAGGTAGTCATTATCGGCGGTGATTTAGGCATGGGTGGAGCGGTGTTGCTGGCGGCAGAGGCGGCGTTGCGCTGCGGCGCTGGTTTGGTCAGCGTTGTTACCCAAGCCGAGCACCGCACCGCGTTGCTGGCGCGTTTACCCGAAGCTATGTTTATTGACTCTGAGTCTGCGGACTTAGGTCAGACTCTGGACGCCGCGGATTTTATGGTTATAGGTCCGGGTCTAGGCAGGCGCGCTTGGGGTGCGAAGTTGTTCGCTTTAGCGGCGGCCGCGGCGACACCAAAATTAATCGATGCAGATGGTCTGTATTGGCTTGCGAAAGCGGAAGAAAGACCTTTAAACGAAATATTCATAACGCCGCATAGCGGCGAAGCAGCAAAGTTGTTGGATGTCGATGTGTCCGAGATTGAGGCGGATCGCCTAAATGCAGGATCAAAACTGGCGCAACGGTATGCGTGCAATGTTGTTGTGAAAGGCCCCGGCTCCGTGGTGGTGACGCGGCAAGGTGCACAAATTTGTGCCCACGGTGGTCCGGCTATGGCCACAGCTGGAATGGGGGATGTTTTGAGCGGTGTTTGCGCTGGCTTGTTGGCGCCTTTGTATGCGACTACCGAACAAAGCTTGGTCTGTGACCAGTTTGCCCAAGCTGTCGCGTTACACAGCGCCAGCGCAGATCTCGCGGCGCAGGAGCTTGGGCCGCACAGTGTTCTAGCCACCGATGTCACCGTCAGAATACCGACGGTGTTAGCAGGCAAGGCGAAGCTCAATGGCTGAAGCGATGACCCAGATCTTAATCGATGACGCCGCGACGGTCGCCTTTGGAAACGATTTGTTGAAACTTATTCGATGTCGTTTTGGCGACACGGCATTGGTAGCGCTTGAAGGTGATCTTGGCGCTGGCAAGACGACCTTGGTGAGAGGCATACTCAGAGCCTTGGGGTTTACCGGTGCTGTGAAGAGCCCGACCTATACCTTGCTGGAGCCTTACAGCATTGACAATTTGGATCTCTATCATTTCGATCTATATCGTCTGGAGTCGGCTGAAGAGCTGGAATTTGTCGGCTTTGAAGAAATTCTTGATGCGCCAGGGATCAAATTATTTGAATGGCCACAGCGTGCTGAGGGTTGGCTGCCGAGCCCCGATGTTCTGGTGCAGTTGGCGTTGTATCAACCCGCGACAGCGGATGCCTTGGCGCCCGCACAGCGCAGCGTCCGAGTATTTGTGACAGATGGCTAAGACTTTTCTGACTGTCATTCTATGTGTTGTGTGGTTGCCAGTTGTGGCGGCGACTCTTGATGGTGTGCGAGTGCACGAATCCCCCGAGGCAACCCGTATCGTTTTAGACACCTCCGCTGGGGTTAAATACAAATACTTTACCTTGGATAAGCCCCACCGAGTGGTTATAGACCTAGCCACTGCGACACCAGCGAAGGGTCTGGATGTTACGAAAGTAGCCAAAGATCTTCTGCGCATTAAAGGTCTGCGCGGTGCGCCAAGAGGTAAGGGTTTTCGTCTGGTTATAGATGCAAAGCTCAAACTGCAGCCAAATGCATTTACGCTCAAGCCCATAGCACCTTATGGCCATAGATTGGTGGTGGACTTGGCGTCTTTCGACAAGGCACGCAAAAAAAAGGTTGCCGCAAAACCGCAGCCGCGGCCTAAAAACAGAGATGTAGTGATCGCAATCGACGCTGGTCATGGCGGTGAGGACCCGGGTGCTTTGGGGCCAAAACGGTTACAAGAAAAACATTTGGTGTTGCAGATTGCGCGGCGCACCGCGACAGCGATAGACGCTAAACCGGGTTATCGCGCGGTACTGACACGTACTGGCGACTACTATCTTGCCCATCGGAAACGAACCGCAATCGCGCGCGAAGCGCGTGCAGATCTATTTGTATCACTTCACGCGGATGCGTTTACCAGTTCCGCAGCGCGTGGTGCATCGGTTTATACGTTATCTGACCGTGGAGCCACCAGTGAAACCGCAAAGTGGTTAGCTGAGCGAGCTAACCAATCTGACCTGTTGGGCGGGGTCGGAGATGTGAGCTTGAGCGACAAAGATGAAGTATTGGCCCACGTTTTACTCGATTTGTCGATGGACGGTAATCGCTCCTATAGCATCGAAGCGGGTCAGTCGATACTCAATCAATTAGGCAAGATGACAAAGCTACACAAAAAGCAGGTCGAGCAGGCCTCGTTTCTAGTGCTCAAGTCACCAGATATGCCCTCGATTCTGGTAGAGACTGGATTCATTTCTAATCCTCAAGAGGCCCGCCGCCTGTCACAAAAAGAACACCAGACAAAATTAGCTAGCGCTATTGCGGACGGTATAGATCAGTTTATGCGGTCGAATCCACCGCCAGGTACCGCGATCGCTGCGCGTCGGCAAGAATTGCGTCATACGATTGCGCGGGGCGACACATTGTCAGAGATTGCTGCGCGCTACGGTGTCTCGGCCAATGCGTTGAAGCGTCGTAATGCGATTCGTGGCGACAAGATACGAGTGGGGCAGACGTTGTTCATTCCGAGTGAGCTTTGAGCCGTGTCGGAGCATAGAGTTAAACGCTTAAGCGCCTTTGTGGCTGACCAGATCGCGGCGGGCGAAGTGGTCGAGCGACCTTCCTCCATCGTTAAAGAATTGGTAGAGAATAGTCTGGATGCCGAGGCGACGAGTATTGAGGTGCGCAGTGTCGCCGGTGGTGTGCAATCCCTATGGGTACGTGATAACGGTATCGGCATTCATAAGGACGATTTAGCTTTGGCGGTGGAGCGCCACGCTACAAGCAAAATTGTGCAGGCTCAGGATCTTTTGGGTATCGGAAGCTTAGGATTCAGAGGCGAAGCGCTGGCCAGTGTGGCTTCGGTGTCGCGATTCAAAATAAGCTCGGCCCGAGCCCCGGCTGACGCTGGTTGGTATCTCGAGAGTCACGGAGGCGAATCCGTTGGTTATGGGCCCATCGCACATAACCAAGGCACCTCGGTCGAGGTCTGGGATCTGTTTTTTAACACTCCAGCGCGGCGCAAGTTTCTCAAAGCCGAGCGTACGGAAAATCAACAGATCGACATCGTCCTGCGTCGGCTAAGCCTGGCTCATATGGATGTTGGGTTTGGACTGGTGCAGTCTAGGGCAGAGCAAAATACCTTGCCCGCTAAGGGCACAGAATCCAAGCGGCTGAATTTACCAGCCGGTGATCCGCAAGGACGGCTCGCACAAGTCTTGTCAGCTGAATTTGTTGAACAATCGATGTTCATTGATGAAAGTTCTGCCGATTATCGTTTATACGGTTGGGTGGGGCTGCCCCAGCACAATCGTCGCTCCATGGATCAGCAGTACTTTTACGTCAACGGACGCAGCATTCGGGATAAGTTAGTCGGGCATGCGATTCGCCAGGCGTATAGCGATGTTATGTTTCACGGTCGGCATTCGGTGTATGTGCTGTTCTTGCAGTTGCCACCTGACTTGGTGGACGTCAACGTACATCCGACTAAACACGAGGTACGTTTTCGTGACGCTCGCAGCGTCCATGACTTTATATTCAGTTCCTTGAACCGCGCGTTGCGGGCCATAAGGCCGACGGGCTCAGCAACAGCCGCGCAGCGTAATGAAGCACCTTCGGCATTAGCCAACCAATCGGCGCTGCGTTTTGACCCTCCACGAAACCGCAACAGCGGCGATCTGCCTGGAGGTTTGGCTCAAGCGATGCATCAGCAGCAGGGGGTGACGGACACGTTTGCAGAATGGCGGGCGGCCGATACACCGGAGGAGCACCCGCTTGGTTATGCCATTGCGCAACTGCATGGCATCTACATTGTCGCCCAGAACGCATCGGGGTTGGTCATTGTCGATATGCATGCGGCCCACGAGCGCATTGTGTACGAGAAGATGAAGGCACAGCAGGAAGCCGGCACTGTGGCGCGGCAGCGGCTTTTGGTCCCGTTGACATTTAATGTTAGTGAAGCAGACGCCCAACATGTAGAAGATCTGGCAGCGCGTTTGAGCCAAAGTGGACTTCTGATCGAGAGGCTTGGCCATAATAGTGTTGTGGTCAGAGAGGTGCCGACGTTACTGGCTGACGCCGATTTAGAACAAATGGTGACAGATCTGCTGTCCGAATTGGCTGAGTTTGGCACCACAGAAGGACTGAACAGGCGCGGATTAGATTTATTAGGCAATATCGCATGTCGCGGCTCGGTGCGCGCTAACCGACAGTTGACACTGGCAGAAATGAACGCGTTGTTGCGCGACATGGAAGTCACCGAGAACGCTGGGTTGTGCAATCATGGCCGCCCAACCTATGTGCAGCGAAGTCTCGATGAACTCGATCGCTTGTTTTTGCGGGGCCAGTAGTGGCCGCAGGGGTCGTTCCTGTGGCTTTAGTTATAGGGCCAACAGCGGCGGGTAAAACAGCGGCCGCCATGGCGCTGCAAGACCAGCTGGGTGGCCCTGCGAAAGCGCAGCTGATCAGTGCGGATTCAGCGCTGGTGTATCGAGGGATGGACATAGGCACAGCTAAACCAGATGCTCACGATTTAGCAGCCTACCCCCATCGTTTGATCGATATCCGTGATCCGAGCGAGCCCTATTCTGCAGCTGAGTTTGTCAGCGACGCCGATTCCGCCGTCTTGGAGGCGCTGGAGCAGCAGAAAACGCCGATTATTGTGGGCGGTACGATGCTCTATGTGCAGCGTTTTATTAAAGGTATAGCAGAGTTGCCTGCTGCAAGCCCCAGGATTCGTCATGAGTTGCAGCAGCAGTTAGCGCGTCTAGGGGCCGACGCTATGCACGCCGAATTGTTGGCGATTGACCCAATTGTCGCAGCGAAGATTCATCCACATAACCATCAAAGGTTGCTGCGCGCGTTAGAAGTAATTCGTGCCACCGGCCGGCCTATGTCATCGCAGTGGCAAGCCGCCAAAAGCTCGGTCGCGGTCAGTCGCCTGCCGATAAAGCTTGTTACCGCTGTCGTTGGGCCCTCGCAGCGGCAGGTACTGCACGAGCGGATTCGGCAACGTTTCGAGGCGATGTTGCAGGCGGGGTTTCTTGCGGAAGTCGAAGCGCTGATGCAGCGTGATGACTTGCATCCCGACCTGCCGGCTTTGCGTGCGGTGGGTTATCGCCAGGCGTGGCACTTCTTGCGAGGCGACTGCTCACATGGCCAGTTTGTTGAGGCAGCGTTAGCTGCGACCCGTCAATTGGCGAAACGTCAGCTCACGTGGTTGCGGCGATGGTCGGAAGTCGATGTGCGATCTGCCGCTGCCCCTGAACAAGTTGCCGCGCAGATTCGGCGCTTGCTTTGACCTAACCGGGCGCTAACAAACCGTAGCCGACATGTTAAAATGCCGCGACTTTGCGCAAAATAAATATAACAATAATAATATGTTGCTACGCCCCATAAATTGTTTTTGTTAGTGGGTTGGCGAGGAGGCAAAATGTCAAAGCGTGAAAATCTTCAGGACCCGTATTTAAATGCGCTGCGTAAAGAGCGCGTGCCGGTTTCGATATTTTTAGTTAATGGTATTAAGTTGCAGGGGCAGATCGAGTCGTTCGATCAATTCGTTGTACTGCTGCGTAATACGGTTAGCCAGATGGTCTATAAGCACGCCATCTCTACGGTAGTGCCGGCGCGTAACGTTAAGTTTGAAGTTGACGAAGCGCAAAACTAGGCGGCGATCTGATTAAAGAACTTAAAGTTTATGTTGTTTGATCGGCCGGAAGCGGGACGGCGAACGCTGCTGTTGCAAATTGAGCTGCGTAAAGAGGCCAATCCCGACGCTCAAGAGTTGGCGGAGCTCGCCTGCTCGGCACAGTTGGTGGTTGCATCCGTCGTAACGGTTAAGCGCGATGCGCCCCACCCGAGATGGTTTGTGGGCAGCGGCAAGGTGGAGGAACTGGCGCAAACGTTAGCGTTGCAGAATGCTGACATCGTGTTGGTGAATCACGATTTGTCGCCGGCTCAGCAACGTAACCTCGAACAGGCATTAGATTGCCGTCTTATCACACGCACAGAGCTTATTTTGACGATCTTCGCCGACCGCGCGCGCAGTCACGAGGGTCAGCTGCAAGTGGAATTGGCACAGTTAAAGCATGCGCAGACACGGCTTGTTCGCGGATGGACACACTTAGACCGGCAAAAAGGCGGTATCGGTATGCGCGGGGCCGGTGAAAAACAGATCGAGCTCGATCAACGTATGCTGAGTGAGCGTATCAAGGCGACACAAGGGAAGATCGCCGAAGTCAGTAAGCGTCGACAGCAGAATCGGCGAGGGCGTAACCGTCGCGGTACGCCGACGATAACTTTGGTGGGCTATACGAACGCGGGCAAGTCAACGTTGTTCAATAGTCTTACCGATGCCCATGTGCTTGCCCAAGACATGCTTTTTGCGACCTTGGATCCCACAATGCGCAAAGTTCAGGTGCCGGGCACCGGAGAGGTCGTGCTGGCAGATACTGTAGGGTTTGTCAGTTTGCTACCGCATACGCTAGTGGAGGCATTCAAGGCAACGCTGGAGGAAGTTATTCACTCGGACTTGCTGCTGCATGTTGTGGACGTCAGCGACCCGTTGTGGCGCGAGCGGAAGGAACAGGTGCAGCAGGTATTGGACGAGATTGGCGCTGGGGAACTGCGTCAGCTCGTGGTGTTAAATAAAGCCGACCTGCTCAGCCCAGAAGCTCAGCGGTCCCTCGCTGGCTTTGGTTGTTTAATTTCCGCCCAATTACACGAGGGCCTTGATGGTCTAGTAAAGCAGATGGGCGATGTGCTTGGAGTGGTTGCCCCGCACCGGGTCATTTTGCCGGCGGCAGACGGGCGCAACCGGGCATGGCTCTATCAATCCGGGGCGGTTTTGGCAGAAAAGCTGCGCGAGGATGGTTCGGTGCAACTGACCGTGCAGGCCGATCAGCAGTTACTTGGTCAAATTAGACAGAGGTCTGGTTTATTTTTAGACAATTGATACGGATGCGGCGCTTTGGGCCAAGCAGTCTTGAAGTTTTTTTGGAACACCCCAGAAAAGGCGTATATCGGCGAAAAGATTTGCCAGAGGTCCTCGAAGGTTGTCGCGCATGCTAATACACTGAGTGCCTTCGGCGCATGCACACAGCTGCAAAACCCATCTACAATAGCGTAACCGAAACCAGCGCTTTACTAGCGGAGCAATACCATGGCTTGGAACGAATCAGGCGGAGACGATAAAGACCCTTGGGGTAACCGTGGTAACCAAGGGCCACCGGACCTTGACGAAGCGATGCGAAAATTACAATCGCAATTGTCGGGACTGTTTGGCGGTAAAAGATCCTCTGGCGGAGGCGGGGTCAAAGGTCCATCACGAGGAATGATTGGGCTCGGCGTCATAGCGGCAGTGGTGATCTATGTTATTGCTGGGGTATATCAGATTGACGAACAGGAGCGGGGCGTAGTTTTTCGTTTCGGTGAGGTCCAGCCTGATCTAAAAACGGCAGGCTTAAAGTGGAACCCCCGCTTCGTCGATCGTGTTGAAAAAGTGAATGTGACACAAGTTCAATCGCACAATCACCAAGCGCTGATGCTGACAAAGGATGAAAACATTGTTGATGTTAGCCTTACGGTGCAGTGGGTAATCGATGATGCCGCCGCCTTTCTCGTGAATGTTCGCGAGCCAAGAAAGAGTTTGAGCCAAGCTACCGAAAGCGCGCTACGACACGTGGCGGGTTCCGCAACGATGAACGAAGTAATCACCGACGGTCGAGAGGCAATCGCCATTGAAGTGCAGGAGAGGTTGCAGCGGTATTTAAAGAGTTACGGTACAGGTATTCAGGTCACGAAAGTGAACATCGACAGAAGTGCGCCGCCCGTGCAGGTGCAGGATGCTTTTAATGATGTACAGAAAGCGAAGGAAGATAGGCAAAGATTTGAGAACCAAGCGATCGCCTATGCTCAGCAGGTGGTTCCAGAAGCTCGTGGTCGTGCGCAGCGGCAAATCGAAGAGGCTCAAGGCTACAGAGATCGGGTTATTGCTCGATCAGACGGTGAGGCGCAGCGCTTCGAAAAGTTACTTATCGAATACCAGCGCGCTCCTGAGGTGACCCGCGACCGTTTGTATCTCGATGCTTTGGAAACTGTGTTTAAGAACTCCAGTAAAGTCATGGTCGATGTGGAGGGCGGCAACAATATGATGTATTTGCCCCTAGATAAAATGACTCAACGCGCCCCCGAGGTTGCGCTAGATCGCGATGTCGTCCGTGCAGCGGTCGAAGAACTGCGTCGCGAACTTTCCAATAACCGCTCCACGAACACTCGTGGTCGAAGCAATAACTAGGAGCATCATATGTCCACGCGAAGTCTGATATTTTTTGCGATCGCGGCGGTGGTAGTGGTCGGCGTCAACGCAACGGTTTATCAAGTACAAGAAACAGAAAAAGCAATAAAGCTTAAATTTGGCAACATCGTAGACTCCGATGTCAGGCCCGGCCTGCGCTTTAAAATGCCGATTGCTGAGGCGGTGAAAAAGTTTGACGCGCGTGTGCTTACGGTCGACGCGAGTCCAGAGACTTACTATACGTTGGAGAAAAAACCACTGATTGTTGATTCGTTCGTGAAGTGGCGGGTAGCCGACAACGAACTCTTTTATAAAGGCACCTCGTTTGACGAGCGTCGCGCTCAGCGATTGTTGCAGGAGCGAGTAAATGAAGGGCTGCGTAACCAAATCAGCAAGCGCGAGATGTTCGAAGTCATTTCTGGTGAGCGCGATCAGTTGATGGATGAGCTCCGCAAAGATCTGGACAGCGTCATGCGCGAGTCTGTGGGCGTCGAAGTTATCGACGTACGGGTAAAGAAAATCGATCTGCCAGCTGAAGTCTCGTCAACGGTATATGAACGTATGAATTCTGAGCGTGACATTGAGGCCCGACAGTACCGTGCAGAGGGCCAGGAGCAGGCCCTGGCTATTCGCGCTAAAGCCGATCGCGACGCGGTGGTGCTCGAAGCTGAGGCGTATCGAGAGAGCGAACAGCTGCGCGGTGATGGCGACGCGAAAGCCGCCGAGCAATACGCGTCTGCCTACAATAAAGACCCCGAATTCTATGAGTTCTACCGCAGCATAAATGCGTACAGCGAAGTGTTCGCCAACAAAAGCGATTTGCTAGTGCTCGATCCGAACAGCGAATTCTTTAAGTATCTGCAAGACGGCAACGCTAAAAACTAGCTCCTCGTTTAGTGATAACGATGTAATGAAAACCTATTGGCGGCTGCCCAAGGGGGTAGACGAACTGTTGCCCCCGCGCGCGTGGGACCTCGAACTCCTGCGCCGCAGAGTACTTGATGTCTTTAATCAATGGGGATTCGATTATATCGATCCACCGTTAATCGAATATTTAGATGCTTTGCTGGTGGGCAGTGGTGAAGATCTTGATCTGCAGACGCTAAAGGTAGTGGATCAGATCTCGGGCCGGCAGCTCGGAGTGCGCGCTGACATGACCTCCCAAGCTGTGCGTGTGGACGCTCACAGTGTGGTAACCGATGGCGTGCAACGCCTTTGTTACGCTGGCCCAGTGGTGTTCGCTAATCCGGCGTCGACGCAGACCTCGAGGGTGCAGCTGAAGGCAGGGGCAGAAATTTTCGGCGCTCCTAGCATCGACGCCGATGTGGAAGTCGTCGGTTTAATGCTCGAAGCTCTAAGGGTCGCGCAAATACATGCGCCTGTGGTGTTGCTCGGGCACATGGGCATTTATCGCCAACTTGTCGCAGAGTTATTGCGAACGGGTGATTTAGTGTCCGATCATCAGGCGCAGTTGTTCAGTAGCGTGCAGCGCAAAGCCGAATCCGACATCCGCGCATTGCTGGCTGGGAGCGCTCTTTGCGACATGATGGTCGCCCTGCCTACGCTTATGGGCCAGCCCGACGTCTTAACCGAAGCTCGTCAGGTGTTAGCTGATGCGCCCAAGGGCGTATTGAGTAAGCTGGATGAATTGGCGTTGTTTGCCGAGCGCGTGAGCGTGCACAGTGCGGCTGAAATACGTATAGATGTAGCGGAGCTCTCGGGTTATGGCTATCACAACGGTGCGGTGTTTGCGGTTTACCATCCAGAACATGGGCGTGCGTTGGCTCAAGGTGGACGCTACGATGGCGTAGGCGAGGCGTATGGTCGTGCGCGTGCCGCCACCGGTTTCGATATGAATTTAAAGCAATTGCTGACCTCTAATGAGAATCAATCCGAGACGATTTTTGCGCCGTTGCTGCCGCAGCAGGAACTGCGAGAGTCTCAAGGTCAGCAAGTCGCCACGTTGCGCGCGTCGGGGTTGCGGGTGGTGAGCGGCTTGTCCGAAGACGATGCCGCGCCCCCCGGTTGTACCCGTCAATTGAGCTATGTTGATGGAGAGTGGCAGGTGCTGAGTCTTTGACCTGTGCGCAAAAGCGCAGTTGCGAAGTGCAAAAGATCGTTTACGAATAGGGCAGTAATATGGGACGTAGCGTAGTCGTCATCGGTACTCAATGGGGTGATGAGGGAAAGGGCAAGATTGTTGACTGGTTGACTGACGAAGTTACCGCCGTTGTGCGCTTTCAGGGAGGTCACAATGCAGGCCATACTCTCGTAATAGACGGCGAAAAGACCGTTTTACACGTGATTCCGTCGGGCATTTTGCACGACGATGTGCAATGCATAATTGGTAATGGCGTCGTGCTTGAGCCCCACGAGTTGCTCAAGGAGGTTAAAGCGCTGGAAGTGCGCGGCGTGCCGGTACGCGATCGGTTAAAAATCTCCCCTGCCTGTCCGTTGATTCTCCCCCACCATGTGCAGCTCGATCTAGCTCGAGAGGAAGCCCGTGGTAGCAAAAAAATCGGCACCACGGGCCGTGGTATTGGTCCCGCGTATGAAGACAAGGCTGCGCGTCGAGGGTTGCGCTTAGGTGACATGTTTTACTGGTCGTCTTTTGCTGAAAAGCTTGCTGAAGTTATGGAATACCATAACTTCATGCTCTCGAACTTTTATAAAAAACCAAGTGTGGATTTTGCCGAAACTCTAGATCAGTGCGCGTCGATTGCCGAGCAAATCAAGCCTATGGTGGCCGATGTTGTGCCGTTGCTGCATGGACTGAGAGAAAACGGCGACAACTTGCTTTTCGAGGGAGCCCAAGGCGCAATGTTGGACGTTGATTTGGGCACTTACCCGTTCGTTACTTCGTCCAACACCACCGCAGGCGGCACCGCTGTAGGAAGTGGTTTTGGTCCCACCTACTTAGATTACGTGTTAGGTATTACTAAAGCCTATGCGACTCGGGTCGGTTCGGGGCCGTTCCCCACGGAATTATTTGATGCAACGGGCGAACGGCTTGCTGAACGTGGCCATGAGTTTGGTGCTACCACAGGGCGTCCGCGACGATGTGGTTGGTTTGATGCCGTAGCGTTACGCCAAGCTGTGCAGATTAATAGCATATCTGGCCTGTGTCTGACCAAACTGGATGTTTTAGATGGGCTCGACACGATTCGTATATGTGTTGGCTACGAAGAGCCTGAAGATTCAATAGGCAATATTCACTTCGGCAGCGAATACTACGCTGGCGTTAAGCCAATTTATGAAGACATACCCGGCTGGCAACAGTCGACTCTGGGCATTAGTCAGCTTGATCAGTTACCGGATGCGGCGCAAAACTATATCCGGCGCATAGAACAGAGTGTCGGCGCCAAGGTGGCGATGATTTCCACCGGGCCGGATCGTCACGAGACCATAGTGCTCGATCATCCCTTCAGGCAGTGATCGACCCGCAGTTGAATAGAACTTTTAGGTTATAGGAAGTTTGATGGATTCTAAATTGCTGGAACTGTTAGTGTGCCCGGTGAGCAAGGGCGCACTGGTATACATGCGCGACCACCAAGAACTGTGGTGTGCGCAGAGTCAGCTCGCCTATCCGATCAAAGACGATATCCCGATGATGGTTGAAGAAGAGGCCCGAACGCTCAGCGATGCTGAGGCCGCATCATTGCGAGACTGATCCACACGACAATACGGCGGCGGCGCCAGCGCCAAGCGTAAACGCCTGACGCCAGTGCAAATCTAACACGCGCTAACAATCAGATCTTAGGCGCTGAATATGATCGCCGGAGCATCGATGCAATTGTCAAAGATATGGCACAGGAGCAGCCACTCGTTGCTTCTTTTCGCAGATGGTTCAACGATAAAGAAAGCTCCGATTTGGTGGGGTGGGACGATGAAACAATGCCTGAAAAGATTAGCAGTGCTGGGGCTGGATGCGCTCAGTTAAAACAACAGATCGCGTCCAGTAATCCTGACGCAAAAATATCGGCAAGGCTCAAAAAGCCTCGAGCGCTTGATTCACTGCAGGATATATGCGGAGCAAGAATCATCGTGAATAAAATGTCAGATATGCGGACGATATCGAAGCAGATTAATCGTAAAGATTACGGTCCAGTTCTGGAATTTACCGACTACGTTGCGGAACCAAAGGCGTCAGGATACCGATCAGTTCACCTCATACAGCGAATAAAAGACGAAGAAGTGGAGATTCAATTAAGAACTGTGGGTATGCACGTCTGGGGAGAATGGAGCCATACACTCTAAAAACCAGCTGAGGTGATCGCCGAGGTGGGCGAAGAAGCCTACAACTCGTTTAAGGAATACGGAAAGAAAGTTTCCATTTATATTAACGAGGTAGAAAACGGCCGGTCCGCAAAAATGCCTGTGGCACCTCCCAAATTGGCGGTCCTCTATGGGTTGGTGCACGATGAAGAAGAGAAAAAATATATGCTCTCCAACGGACAACCCAACTTGGAACTTATGCATCAGGTAACTGTCGATTAGGTTTCCCCTGCCTGGGTCGAGAAGCCTCAAAAGTTATAAAAAGATTGTGCCGAACAAATGGCAGGTAGATAGAGACAAGATGCTTATGCGCGCTGGCGGAGCGTAAACTGGAGCTCGTCACCGCACATACCGCGCGCAGGGGTGGTGCCTCTACCTAATCAAAACGGATATGCTGGTGGCGGAGAAAAACCGGCTTGAACGCTCATTTATGTCGCAGCCCAATGTGGGACTTATGTGCAAATACGGTTAATGACGTCGGTATCCAGCGTTCACGTTAAGAATACCGAGCAATTTATACGGTAGGCTGACTATTGAAAAGGGGACAAGTATGAATATGAACACTGTGAAGCTAGCTACACCAGACATGCCGGATATCGCCAATAGGACCTTACAGTCCGCTCAGGCTAAACTGGACTGGGTGGGCATGAGTAACGTGCATCAACCGTTACGGGTAAAAGACGGGGATCAAAGCAAAGAGGTTCAGGCCAGCATTCAGGTTTACGTAAATCTAGCTGATCCACTTGCGAAAGGGATTCATATGTCGCGTCTCTACCTCATCCTTGATGAGCACGCCGCTACTCGCCCTTTAACTGCGGCTGGCTTAAAAATGTTACTGAGCAGCGTGCTGGAATCTCACCACGATCTCAGCACTAACGCCTTCGTGCAATTTGAATTCGACCACTTCGTGCGTCGCCCGGCATTGCTCAGTGACAATGTTGGCTGGGCGTCTTATCCGGTTATGGTCAAAGGCACGCTTATTGAAGGCGAGGTCGCCTTAGAGCTGTCGGTTGGTGTGCAATACTCTTCAACCTGTCCATGTTCGGCGGCGTTGGCGCGGCAACTCATCCAAGAACAGTTCGAGTCCGATTTTGGGCGTCACGGTGAGGTCAAGATTAGCGACGTAAAGGACTGGCTTGGAACCGAAGAAGGGGTTTTGGCAACACCGCACAGCCAACGCAGCACAGCCAAGATCCTGGTGCGATTGGACGCCTCTCAAGAAGATTTGCCTATTACGGATCTCATCAACCATGTGGAAGGCGCTTTGAAAACGCCGGTACAAAGCGCAGTTAAGCGTGAAGATGAGCAAGAGTTTGCGAGGCTAAATGGCAAGAACCTGATGTTTGTCGAAGACGCCGGTCGGCGCTTAAAGCAGGCGCTGGGCGAGGACGAGCGTTGGAGCGACTATTGGGTGCGCATCGAGCACCACGAAAGCCTGCATGCTCACGACGCCGTAGGCATATTCACCAAAGGCACCGAAGACGGCTATTTACCGATTCCGTAAGG
>TARA_B100001057_G_scaffold466961_1_pt1 | contig 17803 bp, 17 predicted proteins | sample TARA_B100001057 | Tara Oceans TARA_B100001057 (sample SAMEA2621839) | marine metagenome | biome: marine biome (ENVO:00000447); feature: surface water layer (ENVO:00002042); material: "saline water (ENVO:00002010), including plankton (ENVO:xxxxxxxx)" | depth 5 m
CCCACGGCAGAAGTTCCATTAACAAATTTATTCAGAAATACTTTACTCACTGAATCTGATTTGCCTATTTGTTTAACAGGTTATACTCCATGCTTCAGACGTGAAGCGGGAAGTTATGGGTCAGATGTAAGGGGACTAAATCGTCTGCATCAATTTGATAAAGTAGAAATAGTTCGTCTTGAAACTCATGAGAACGCCAGAGAAGCACTTGATCTTATGGTGGAACATATTAAAAAAATTCTTGAAAAATTAGAACTCCCATTCAGAATATTAAAATTATGCTCAGGCGATTTAGGCTTTACATCGGCATTAACTTATGATTTTGAAATATTCTCTGGAGCTCAAAAGAAATGGCTTGAGGTCAGTTCAGTTTCTATTTTTAACGATTTTCAATCAGAAAGACTAAACCTTAAGTATAAAGCTAAGGGTGGTAAAAAAAATTCTGTTTACACATTAAATGGAAGTTCTTTGGCTCTTCCCAGAATTGTTGCGGGTATAATTGAAAATTTTCAAACAAATGATGGTATAAAAATACCGAAAGCTTTAATTCCACACACTGGGTTTAATATAATTGATTAAATTTTTTAATAATGAATAATGTTAAACCAAAAAAATATCTTGGACAACATTTTTTAACTGATCATAATATTGCAAAAAAAATTTCCGACACGCTAGACTTCAAAAAATACGACGATGTTATAGAAGTCGGTCCTGGTAAAGGAATCTTAACTAAAGAAATAATAAAAAAGAAAATACCATTTGTTATTGAAATTGATAAAGAGTCTGTTAAGTATTTAAAAATTAATTTTCCAGAGTTAAAAAATAGAATTTACAATAAAGATTTTTTAAAATTTAATCTAAAAAAAGTTTTCACTAGTCAAATTGCCATAATAGGAAACTATCCATATAATATTTCTACTCAGATTGTTTTCAAAGTGATTGAGAACAGAAATCAAATTCCTTTTTTTTCTGGAATGTTTCAAAAAGAAGTTGCGGAGAGAATCTGCGAATCACCAGGATCAAAGAAATATGGAATTTTATCAGTTTTAAGTCAACTTTTTTATCAAACTCATTATTTATTTTCTGTATCACCAAAAGTTTTTAATCCCCCACCCAAAGTTTATTCAGGTGTAATTAAAATGAAACGCAAGGAAAATTTTAATCTTGAGTGTAATGAAAGTTTATTAATAAAAATTGTCAAAACAAGTTTTCAGCAAAGAAGAAAAACAATAAGAAATAGCTTAAAATCTCTCTGCCTACCAAAAAATCTTCTAGAAGATAGTATATTTGACCTAAGACCAGAGTCACTTTCATGGCAAGATTTTGTCAAACTCACTAAAATGATTGAAAATGTCAAACTTTCAAATTGATAACGATTTTATAAAAGTGATTGAAGTTTTAATTGTTGAAAAAAACAATTTAAAACTTAAGAATAAGTTAAAAGATCTTCATTACGCTGATATCGCGGAATTATCAAATAAACTCAGTTCAAATCAAGCAACATATTTGATCAAACTTCTCGAAAGTGAGAAAACTGCTGATATTCTTCCTGAATTGGATGAAGATATTAGAGAGGCTGTTTTACAAAATTTATCTCCCAAAGAAATCGCTGAGGAAGTAGAAATTCTTGATACTGACGACGCTGCCGATATTATTGCAGAACTTCCAGAAAATAGAAAAGAGAAAGTTATGTCAGAAATAACTGATTCATCTCACATTGATGATATCAGAGAATTATTGACATACGATGAAAACTCTGCTGGAGGTTTAATGGCAAAAGAGTTAGTTAGTGTTGAAGAAAATCTAAGTGTTTTGAAATGTCTAAACACCATAAAAAGCCAAGCCGAAGAAATAACCAGAATCCATTCAGTTTACGTAGTTAATAATAGAAATATTCTAATTGGAAGATTGTCATTAAAAGATTTGTTAACATCAAATCCTAAGGATAAAGTTAAAGATATTTATATCCCAAATGTTGATTCAGTAAATGTCGATCAATCAGGAGAGGAGGTTGCAAAAATTATGTCTAAGTATGACCTTGAGGCAATTCCTGTTGTCAATCAGAAAAAAGAATTAGTAGGCAGAATTACAATCGATGATATTGTTGATCTTATTAAAGAAGAAGCAGAAAAAGACTATCAGCTTGCTGCTGGAATAGCTTCTGATGTTGAGGCTGACGATACAATATTTAATTTAACTAGAGCTAGACTTCCATGGTTATTTCTCGGACTAATTGGTGGCTTGGGAAGTGTTTTTATTTTACAAGAATTTGAAATAATAATGTCCAAGCCTGAACTAAGAAGCTTATTTTTTTATACCCCATTAATTGCTGCAATGGCAGGAAACGTGGGAGTTCAATCCTCTGCGATAATAGTTCAAGGTCTTGCAAACGATAACTTAAAAGGATCACTATTGTCTCGGTTAATAAAGGAAATAGGACTAAGTTTAATTAATGGATTAGCTCTTTCCGTACTTCTTATAATCTTTGGTGTAGTTATTAATCAAAATATAACTATTAGTCTAACAATCTCATTGTCTATGATGGGTGTTATAATAGTAGCTGCATTAGTAGGTACTTTTACACCAATTATATTAAATAAAAAAGGAATTGATCCAGCAATAGCAACAGGACCGTTTATAACCACTTGTAACGATATTTTTGGAATATTTTTATTTTTTTATATCGCAAAAATAGTTTTAGAATTTTAATGAAAATTCTGCATTTAGATAAAAACCATCCTCTTCTTATTGAAGGACTTGAAAAAGCAGGATTTTCTAATGTTTTAGAGTATCATATTTCAAAATCAGAAGTCTTAAAAATAATTCATAAATATGATGGAGTTATCATTAGAAGCAGATTTTCACTTGATAGCAAAATATTATTGAAAGCTAAGAATCTTAAATTTATAGGAAGAGTTGGCGCGGGAACTGAGAACATTGATGTGGAATTTGCCAATGCTAATAATATTATTGTAATAAACGCACCCGAGGGAAATAAAACAGCGGTTGCAGAGCACACTCTTGGAATGCTACTTGCTTTAATGAATAAACTCATGTATTCCCATCAAAATATTAAAAACGGTATATGGAAAAGAGAGATTTCAAGGGGCTTTGAGTTAAAAGGTAAAACTTTGGGTATAATTGGTTATGGGAACATGGGAAAAAGTTTTGCTCAAAAATTAATTGGTTTAAAATGTAATGTAATTTTTTATGACATTAAAAAAAACATTGGTGATAAGTTTGCTAGACAGGTTGATATTGAAACTTTAAAAAAACAAGCTGATATTTTAAGTCTTCACATACCAGAGACAAAATTAACATCTGGATTAATTAACTCAAATTTCATATTGTCAATGAAAAAATCATTCTGGTTTTTAAATACTGGAAGAGGAAAATGCGTAGTTACAAAAGATTTATTGAGATTTCTAAAAAATGGAAAAATTATTGGAGCAGCCCTGGATGTAATTGAATATGAGTCTAGTTCATTTTCCTCTATATGGCGTAATACTGATGATTCAAGAACAATTAATGAATTAGCCAATTTAGATAACGTGATTCTTTCTCCACATGTGGCAGGTTTGACGTACGAGAGTCAAGAAAAACTTGCGATAGTCACATTAAATAAAATACTTGATAAATTTAATTAATGGTAACAAATTGGACTACCTGATTTGCTCTTTGTTCTAAAAGTATTTTTTTTCCATCTTTTTTTATTTTATCAATTGATTCTTGAGTAAAGTGTCTAATTGTATATAAGTCAACATTATCGTTGACTTCCACTTTAAACTTATTAGTTAATTTTTTAATTAGATCATCTAGTCTACTATATTTATTATTAATACAAACTGAAAAACTTATCGCAGAATTTTGAATCATATCCACTTTCATTTGATATTTATGTAAAAGTTCAAAAATTTCACTAATATTTTTTTCAACAATGAATGAAAAATCTAGTGATGATAATTTTAAAAGAGTCTGATTAGATTTCAAAATATAACATGGAATCACAGGTTTAATTTTTGCTCCTTTAGATACTGTAGTTCCATTATTTTTTGGCTTTAAAAAAGATTTGACATAAAGTGGAATATTTTTTCTTTGAAGAGGTTGTAGGGTTTTAGGGTGTATAACTGTGGCACCATAAAATGCTAATTCAATTGCTTCGGAATAAGATATATTAGTTAATAATTTAGTGTCATTAAAAAATCTAGGATCAGCATTTAATACCCCTGGAACATCTTTCCAAATTGTAACATCATATGCATTTAATGAATATGCAAAAATTGAAGCAGAATAATCAGAGCCCTCTCTTCCAAGAGTTGTGGTGTAGCCATTTTTATCAGAACCAATAAATCCTTGTGTTATGTAAGATTTACTTTTTTTAACTTCTTTACTTATTTTTTTTACTGTTAAATCCCAATCTAGGTTAGAGTCTCTGTAGTAGCTATCTGTTTTTATGAACTTTCTTGCATCCAAAAAAGAAAAATCAAATCCTTCATTTTTGAGATACCTATATATTATGGATGTAGATAATACTTCTCCATAACTAACAATTTGATCATAAACAAAACTGTAATCCTGAGAATTATTATTTTTAAAAAATTTATTTATTTCACCAAAAATACTTGCTATAGTCAACTCAATTTCTTTATTACCATGCGGAAATAAACCATCTATTATTTTTTGATGAAAATCTTCAATTAAATTTAGATGTAAACTTATTTGTTCTTTGTTATTAAAATAAAAATGAACTAGCTTCTCGAAAGAATTAGTCATTTTACCCATGGCGGAGACGATAATTACTGTATTTTCAATGCCAGTTTGATTAAGAACTTTATGCAAATTTTTAATTCCAGCAACATCTTTCACAGATGCACCTCCAAACTTAAATATTCTCAATTTGATTTTTGTTTAATAGAATATAACTATCAATCACCTCTTTTTTCATTTGAACTGTTCTCCAATCCTTTAAAATTTCAGCTCCTGAACTTTTATAAAAGTTTATGGCATCAATGTTCCAATTCAGAACCGCCCATTCTACTCTTTTAAATCCATTAATTTTTGCTTCATTGATAAATTTTAAGTAGAGTGATTTACCAATTCCTTTTCCTCTATGGTTCTTAGAAACTATTAAGTCTTCAAGATGTAACGTAGGTCCTTCCCATGTGGAATACCTGGAGTAAAACAAAGCCATTCCAACAACTTTATTACCAAGTTCAGCAACAAAACACTTAAATTTAGGGTTATTACCAAATCCATCAATCTCAATATCACTTTGATTTAAATTGACGGAATTGGGTTCTTTTTCAAATTCAGCTAATTCTTTGATTAAATTAATGATTGACTTAGAATCTGTAAAATTTGCATCACGAATTATAAATTTATTCACCTTAAAATTTTTTTAAAAATAATAATATATGTTATTGAAAATAAAGAATTAAAAATATATCTTATAATTACAACAAATTGTTATAAAACTATAATTTTAAGAATTCTTCAACATTCAATAAAAAATCTTTTTTATTTTCTACGTGAACCCAATGCCCGGCTTTTTTAATTCTTCGTATTTCAGCTCTAGGAAATAAACTCTTTATTTTACCTTCATCATCATTATTAATGTAATCAGACATTTCACCTGATATAAATAATGTTGAATTATAAAATGAATTGTTGGAGGTAATTGAATTATAAACATCTTGATTCTTTTTAAGTACATTAATATTCATTCTTAATGCCAAACGATTCGGTGTTTTCCAATAAATATTTTTCAAAAGAAAATTTCTTACACTAGTTTCACTTACATATGATTGCAAATGCTTGTCAGCCTCTTTTCTGGATTTAATTAAATTGAAATCTAATGAACTTAAACCATCAAGAATATCTTGATTATTATTTATATATTTTTTTGGTGATATATCAATTACTAACAATTTTGACACCATACTTTCATAATTTAATGCAAAGTTCATTGCAACTTTTCCACCCATGGAATGCCCGAGAATTATTGAACTAGAAATTTTTGAATCTCTCATATAAATAAATAAATCTTTGGCAAGAACATCATAATGAAATTCATCAGACCAAAAACTTCTTCCATGATTCCTTTGATCAATTAAGTGAACTTTGAAACCAATTTTTGACCACTCCTTAGCGAAACTTTTCCAATTGTCACTCATGCCAAGAAAACCGTGTAAAACAATCAAGTCTTTTCCACCTTGACCAAAAATTAATGAATGTAATTTCATTTTTATTTCAATATTTTCAAATAATTAGTAATTGTATTTTTTAAGCCGTTATACAAGGACTCACAAATTAATGCATGACCAATAGAAACCTCAATTAAATTTGGAATATTCTTTTTGAAATATTCAATATTATTTAAATTCAAATCATGTCCTGCATTTAATCCTATGTCTAAATCATGTGCAAGTTTTGCCACCTCAAAATAGGGCTGAATTTTCTTGAAATTTGATTTACCAAAATTATAAGCATATCCTTCTGTGTATAATTCAATTCTATCTGCTCCTGTTTTTTTTGCATATTCTAACATTTCAGGTATTGGATCCAAAAAAATTGATGTTCTGATACCAACAGACTTGAATTTTGCAACTGTCTTTTTCAAAAAACTAAAATGCTTTTTCGTGTTCCATCCAGAATTTGATGTAATGTCATCTACAGAATCAGGTACAAACGTTACTTGAGTTGGTTTAATTGCCAGAACTAATTCAATAAACTTTGGAATTGGATTACCTTCAATGTTAAACTCTGTTCTAACTATTTTAGATAGTTCATAAACATCAGAATATCTTATATGTCGTTCATCTGGTCTTGGGTGTATGGTGATGCCGTCGGCTCCATAAGACTCAATATCTTTTGCGACTTTTAATAAATCAGGATAATTTCCTCCTCTAGCGTTTCTTAAAGTAGCAATTTTATTAATATTTACACTTAGTTTAGTCATAACCTCAAATTTAAAAAATTCAATTATAAATATATCTAAAAAGACTTATGTTATCCTTTTATATCTAAGAAAAACTAAAAGAGAATTAAAGTTTTGTAATATTGTATAATTAAATTTTTAAAATGAAAATTGGGGTTTTTAGTGGATCAAAAAAACTAAACTCGTTGTCAATGTATGAGACAGAGGTAATTGATTATTTAAAAAAAAATGATATTAAAATTTACTTAGACGATCGCCTCAATAATTTATTGAAATCAGATAATTATGAACTACTTAATGACATTAAAGATATTGATACATTATTTACAATTGGTGGTGATGGAACACTATTAAGAGCAATACCATTTATTAAAAATAGTAATGTGCCAATATTGGGAATAAACACCGGTCAGCTTGGTTTTCTCACTACATTAAATAAAGAGTTATTAGTAAAGGGATTAGATATGTTTTTTGAGAATAAGTATGATTCAGTTAAAAGAAACCTAATTAAGGTAGATATTCAAAGTGAAGAGGCTGAAAATATCATATTTCCTTTTGCATTAAACGAAATTTCTATTAACAGAAAAAATAGTTCTTCAATGCTTTCAATAAAAACAATAATTAATAAAAATTTATTAACCACTTATTGGTCAGATGGATTAATAATTTCTACTCCTACTGGATCAACTGGATACTCACTCAGTAGTGGAGGGCCAATCTTAAGCCCAAACACTGAAGCCTTAATCTTAAACCCCATAGCTCCTCACAATATCAGTATCAGACCTCTAATAATTCCTGATACATCTGAAATTAAAATAGAGGTTTCTGGTAGATCAAAAAATCATTTATTTTTTTTGGATAACAGAAAGTTTTCAATAAAAAATGGATGTTCAATTAAAATTTCAAAAGCATCCTTTTGCATACATACTATTCAATTACATGACAATAGTTTTTTTAAAACACTGAGAAATAAACTTTTTTGGGGTATGGATATGCGAAATAGACAATAAATAGCTTTTTTTTTAGTTAGCAAAGCACGAAGTGCTTTAAAATGAAAAAAAGAATTTTGATTACATTTTTTGTATTCATTTCAAATTTTATAAATTCTCAATTCCACGAAGCTGGAATATTTCTAGGTGGGAGTAACTATATTGGAGAAATTGGCTCAGATTACTATATTCTTCCAACTAACCCTGCTTTTGGGTTAATTTATAAATGGAATATTAATACACGTTACTCATTAAGAGCCAGTGTAATAACCACCTCACTGAAAGCGTCAGACTACAGAACTAATGACATAAATCGGTTTGGAAGGGCTTACAGTTTCGAAAACAATTTAACTGAAGCTAGTTTGGGAATTGAATTTAATTTCGTTGATTTTAATCTGCATAATCAAGAATTAAACTTTACTCCCTACCTTTTCCTGGGTCTTAATTACATTAATTATGATAAGTTTTATTTTGATTCATCACTTATTCCAATTTCTAAACCAATTACTCGGGATGAACAAGATCAAAGCTTTTCTATACCCTTGATTCTTGGTTTCAAAATAAATCCAAATCCTTTTTTTGTTATTGGACTTGAAATTGGAGCAAAATACGCATTAACGGACAACTTAGATGGAAGTGATCAAGGAAAAAATGATAATTTAAATCAATATTCTTATGGTAATAAAAATAATAATGATTGGTATATCTTTTCGGGAATTACAATTTCTTTTACCTTTGGGGACTTAGCATGTTATTCAAGAGAATAATGGATCATAATTTAAAAAAAAATAGACTACCAAGACATATTGCCATTATAATGGATGGAAATGGTAGATGGGCTCAGCAAAAGGGATATAATAGAATTTATGGTCATAATAAAGGTGTAAAATCTGTTCAGGAAATTGTTGAAGAAGCATTAAATCTCAATATTCCATATTTAACACTTTATGCATTTTCTGTTGATAATTGGAATAGACCAAAAAATGAGATTGGAACATTAATGGATTTGTTAGTAAATTCTTTAAAAATTGAATTTGAAAAACTTATAGAAAATAATATCAGATTAAATACTATTGGAAATATCAAATCTTTACCAAAAAGAGTTCAAGAAGAAGTAATCAATGTTACTAATAAAACCAAAAGTAATGATAAAATGGTTCTCACAATTGCATTAAGTTACGGCGCGAGGGAAGAAATTGAAAATGTTATAAAAAATATTGCAAAGGAAGTTAAAAATAATACAATTTCTATCGAAAATGTTGACCATTCAATTATTAATAAGCATCTTTACACTCAAAATTTACCTGATGTTGATTTATTAATCAGAACAAGTGGTGAACAAAGAATAAGTAATTTTTTACTTTGGCAAATAGCATATGCTGAATTATACTTTACAGATGTTTATTGGCCCGATTTTGGCAAAAAAGACTTTTATAAAGCATTGTTTAATTACCAAAAACGTGAAAGAAGATTTGGAAAAACTAGTGGTCAGATTAATTTTTAACTCAAAATCGTTCTTAATAGTCTCACTTAATATCCTAACTATATTTTGTGTTTCAAGTCGGTTAAATGCTCAGATCGATTTCATAAAAGGAAATAAATATGAAATTGATTCAATAATTGTATCTGGTCTAAAAACTTTCAATCAAAAAACTGTTGTATCATACAGTGGTTTGAGAAAAGGTCAAATAATTCAGGTCCCAGGTGAGGAAATAACAGCCACGATAAATAAACTATGGAAATTAGAGCTTTTTAGTGATATTAATTTTTATGTATCTGATTTAAAAAATAATAAGGTAACTCTCGAAATAGAAATTGAGGAGCTTCCAACCTTAACTGATGTGAAAATAAAAGGTATAAAAAAATCAAAGGCTGAGTCAATTATAGATGAAACAGAATTAAATAAAGGAAAAAAATTATCAAAAAGTTTCTTAACAAATACGCGTAACTACATTCTCAATAAATTTAAAAAAGATGGATTTTTAAATACTAAGGTTAACATAAATACTATACCGGACAGTATAGGCAACAATAATCTTAAAATGCTAATCAATATTGATCGTGGTGATAGAATTAAAATTAATTCAATAAATTTCGATGGTAATCATGTGTATTCAAATTTTAAATTAAAAAGGAAATTAAAAAATACCAAACAAAAGCTTTTGGGAAGGTTTTGGAAGAAATCCAAATTCATCAAAGATGAGTTTGAAGATGATAAAGATAATTTAATTGACTTTTTTAAAGAAAAAGGATATCGAGATGCAAGAATAGTTTCTGATACAATCATAATTGATGAAAACAACTCCTTATCATTAAAAATTAGCATTGAAGAAGGTAAAAGATATTACTTTGGTGACATAAAATTTATAGGTAATAGTGTTTATAATAATTTCCAGCTCCAACAAATTTTAGGTATAAAAAAAGGAGATCCTTATAATGGTGTATTATTAAAAAAACAAATCGCTAACGATAAAAAACCCGATGCAAATGATTTAACTAATTTGTATCAAAATAATGGATATTTATTTTCCTCAATCAATGCCGTTGAAGTAAGTGCAGTTGAGGATACAATAAATTACGAAATTAGAATTAATGAGGGGAAGTTGGCTCAATTTAATAAAATATCCGTAGTTGGCAACACTAAAACGAATGATAGGGTTATTTACAGAGAAATAAGAACTAAACCTGGAGAACTTTACAGTAAAGATAAAGTTGTCAGGACTGTCCGGGAGCTTGGACAACTCGGATTTTTTGATGCAGAACAAATATCTCCAGATTTTAAAAATGTTGATCCCAACTCAGGAACTGTAGATATTGAATACGGATTAGTTGAGTCAGGTGCGAGTCAAGTTGAAATTCAGGGTGGATATGGTGGTGGTGGATTTATAGGATCATTTGGTTTTGCAGTGAACAATTTTTCAGTTCAAAATTTAAAAAATAAAAAAGCTTGGACTCCTTTTCCTATGGGAGATGGACAAACCCTTAGCTTAAGACTTCAAGCAACTCAATTTTACAATGCTTATAGTTTTAGTTTCATAGAACCATGGCTGGGAGGTAGGCAACCCTTTCAGTTTTCAACATCTTTTTCCCACACAACACAGTATAGATATGACTATTTTACAGGAAGAGCTGATAAATCTCAATATATGCAAATTAGTGGTATGAGCGTGGGTCTAGCAAAACGTCTGAGAGTTCCAGATGATTATTTTACTTTATCTCAAGTCATTCAATTTCAATATTTTGACCTAAAAAATTACTACACTGGATTATTTACATTTGGAGATGGGAAAGCTAACAATTTAAATTATACAATAGCGCTATCAAGGAACAATACCTACACAAACCCTATTTTTCCTGTTGGGGGTTCTACTTTCACGTTAAGTGGCAAATTCACATTACCATACTCTTTGATTACTGGTGAAGACTTCTCAGATCTGGCCAACAATCCATTTTATCAGTTGCCAAACGGAGATCCTGATATTCAAAAAATTGATCAAGCAAAATTTTCATGGTTAGAGTTTTATAAAATAAAATTTAATGGTACTTGGTATACAAGAATAGTAGATAAGCTTATTCTTAAAACCCAAACTGATTTTGGATTTTTAGGAGCCTATAATACCGACAGAGGAAATATTCCTTTTGAAAGGTTTTATGTGGGAGGGGACGGAATGAACCAAACTTTTGCAATGGATGGAAGAGAAGTAATTGCGCTTAGAGGTTACCCAAATCAGTCACTATCTTCAAGAGATGGGTCACTTCTTTACAATAAATTTACAGCTGAATTACGGTATCCAATTACTCTCAAACCTTCAGCATCAATTTTTGCATTAACTTTTTTAGAGTCAGGAAATGGATATGACAGTTTTAGAAATTTTAATCCTTTTGAGTCCAAAAGGTCTGCAGGTATGGGAATAAGAATTTTTATGCCTGCATTTGGTTTACTTGGAATAGATTTTGCTCATGGATTTGACAGTATCATTCCTGGACAAACGTCACCTAACGGTTGGGAAACCCACTTTATTATTGGTCAAAACTTTTAAGCCCAGTAAGCATGGGTTTTAGAAAAATATTAAATTTATAATTATAAAATAAAAACCAAATGCCATTATCAAATTTAAGAGCTTTCTTGAAAATTTTATTTATCATTTTTATTATCAGTTTTCAAAAAATAAACGCTCAAAGGGGTGTAAGAATAGGCTATATTGATATGAACATAATATTAGATAATTTAAAGGAATATAAAAAATCTGTTATTGAACTGGATAATAGAATTTTAGAATGGAAAAAGGAAATTGAATTTAAAAAAATGCAATTAAATCAATTTCAAAATAAACTTAACTCAGAGAGAGTATTGTTGACGCCTGAATTAATTGTTGATCGAGAAATAGAGATAAAAGACTATGCTAATGAAATTATTATCCTTCAAGAAAAAAGATTTGGTCCCAACGGAGATAGGATAAAACAAAGAAATAAATTAATAACTCCTATTCAGGATCAAGTATTAAGTATTGTTCAACAAATAGCAAAAGAAAAAAAATTTGATTTTATTTTTGATCGATCTTCGGATATAGTTATGCTTTATTCAGCAAAAAATTACGATATTAGTGACCTAGTCTTAAAAAGACTTAAAATAAATGAAAAAAGAAAAGAGAAAAAAGAAAGATTAAAAGCTTTAAAAACAAAAAATAAATAGTAAAATGAAAAAATTAGTAAATTTTTTAGCAATCATAACATTAATTTTTAGTTCTTATGCAATCAATGCGCAATCTAAAGTTGCTCATATTGATGTCCAAAAATTAATAACTGAAATGCCAGAAGTGATAACAGCTCAAAAAGAATTGGAAAAACTTCAAAAAACATACACAACAGATATCCAGAACACAATTAAAGAACTGCAAGTGAAACAACAAACTTACTCTGCTGACGCAGCTAATCAAACACAAATTACAAACCAAGCTCGAGCAGAAGAACTTCAGTCAATGCAGCAAAATATTCAAAAATTTGAACAAACTGCTGCACAAGATTTACAAAAAAAACAACAAGATATGATGGGTCCACTAATTGAAAAAGCAAGAGAAGCTATAAAAAAAGTTGCTGCTGCACAAGGGTTTGATTATGTTTTAGATGCCTCAGCCAATGGAGCAGTTCTTATGGCTAAAGGAAAAGATTTGATGTCAGATGTTAAATCAGAATTAGGTTTTTAGTAATAAATTTAGACTTTAAAGACTAATAAAAAACCTCTCATTTAAGAGGTTTTTTTTATTAATACCAAGACGAATAAGTAATATAACTTCTTGCTATTCTTTTTATTTCAGTGATATTTTTATCTGTAATTGATTTTATTTTCTTCCCAGGAATTCCTCCGTAAACAGAACCTGATTTCACAATAGTTCCCCTTGGTAATACACATCCAGCTGCAATAATACTATTTTCCTCAATTATGTAATCATCCATTATAATACTGCCCATGCCAATTAAAACTTGACTTTTAATTGTACATCCATGAATTATTGAATTATGCCCTATTGATACATCACTACCAATAATTGTCTTCGATTTTTTATATGTTGCGTGAATTACTGCACCATCTTGAATATTAACCCTATCTCCAATTCTTATTGAATTTACATCTCCCCTTATTACAACTTGAAACCAAACAGAACAATTTTTTCCAATTACCAAATCTCCAATTAAAGTAGCATTTTCGGCAAAATAACAATCCTTTCCATATTTTGGTTTTAAACCCAGAACTTCTTTTAATAACATAAAAACTTAATTTCAATACGACTAATTTAAAAAATATGAAATTGATGTAGTATTTTTGAAAAAAAAAATATGGATTTATATAAAATTAATGGAAAATGTGAGAAGGGAAATCCAATCGCAAAATTCTATACTAATAAGCCTATCGGTATCCAAACTCCAAAAAAATATAAAAATATTGATGAGGCAGATGGTGTAGAAATAGTTCAAAAACTTTTTTATTTGCCATTTATTAAATCTGTTACCCTAAACAATCATTCAATTGATATTGAGCGTTTTGATATTCTCGAGTGGGATGATGTTTTAAATCAAGTTGAAGCCCAAATCGAGGAACATTTAAACTCTATTGCAAGAAAAAATAATATCGAATCCCAACAAAGGAAAATACCAACTAATATATATGCCGAAAGTACCCCAAATCCTTCTGTAATGAAATTTGTAGCAAACAAAAGATTGACAGATATAAATATTGAATATAAAAATATTAGTGAAGCAAAAGAGGATGATTTAGCATCTGAACTTTTTCAGTTCTCATACGTGAAAGAGGTTTTTGTATCTGAAAATTATATATCAATAACTAAAGAAAAAACCACTGAATGGAGCGGCATTGTTTTAGAATTAAGAGAATTTCTTGTGAGGTCACTTGAAAGGAATAAAGTATTTAAAAATAATATTATCAATAAAGTAACTTTAAATAAAAAAAGTGGTAAGACTAAAATTGAAAAAAAAATAATATCAATTTTAGAGGAATATGTAAAGCCTGCTGTTGCATCTGATGGTGGTGATATAATATTTGATTCTTATCAAAAAAAAGACAAAAATGTAGATGTTATTCTACAAGGAGCTTGCAGCGGTTGTCCATCCTCTACTATAACATTAAAAAATGGTATTGAAAATATTTTAAAAGATATGTTACCTGGTGAAGTTAATTCGGTCAATGCTATTAATGGTTAAATTAATTAAGTATTTAAGTTAGAATAGAAATCTTTCAAATAGTATGGCTCGAAATAAGCTATGTCTTCAAATTGATTTTGATTCCACTTTTCAAAAGAAAATTTTACCATATTTTTTGCAGTTGGATATGAATTTATTTCACCAATAGAAAAGTTTTTATGTGAAATTATATCTTTACACTTTTCAGAACCCAATCCAAAAGCAACGATTTTGTTGTTATATAAGAAGTCATTAAAACTATTAAGATTTAATATTTCTGACCACGAAGTCCTAACAACTTTATAGTTATAATCTTGAAGCTGAGTATATACCTCCATTCTTCTAGCATCAATCATTGGTGCTATCAGTGTACCCTTTTTAACTTTAATATTTTGAGATAAAATAGTTAGAGTATTTATTGATATCATTGGAATTTGTAGAGAAAAGCATAAGCCCTTTGCTGCTGCAACACCAATTCTGAGACCTGTAAAAGATCCAGGTCCTTTACTAACTGCAACTCCTGAAAGATCAGCTAAATTAATATTACATTTAGTAATAGACTCTTGGATAAGATTGTGAAGATTTTCTTGATGTTTATATTTTATTGTATTTAGTTCTTGGCAATTGATAAGTTCGCCGTTTTTACTTATTGACACTGAACAATTAGTTGTTGCTGTTTCAATATTGAGTATCCATACATCCATAAATTAGTCAATTTCAAGTGGGATACCAAAATAAAATTCGATAACCTTTAATTTGAAAATATAATCAAATTTAGCTCTTATAAGGTCAGATAAAGACTGCTCATATCTTTGTTTTGCTTGAACATAGTCAAAAGAGTTCATTGCTCCAGCTTGAAATCTATTTTGGGTATTTTCAAATGCAATTTTTCTAGATTTTACAGTTTTTCGGGAAGCCTCGTAAAGTTTATATGCTCCCCTAGTATCATTATACGCTTGATTGATTGTGCTCTCAAGATCAAGTTTTTGTTGATCCAATGAGTTTTTGGATCTTTCCAAATTAATTTTCGCTCGTTTAACAGAATTCCTAGAACTAAAACCATTGAAAATCGGGATATTTAAACTAAGGCCGTAATTCTGTCCTTCATTAAATCTCAATTGATCTGAAAACGAGAGAGCAGGAGCGATTTCGGTATTTTCAATGGTCCTTACAACCGTCTCTCCTGTGCTTAAAACATTTCCGATAGGCACATCTGTAAATATTCCCGTTCCAATAAGCCTGTCAGAATAACCTACTCTATTACTATAGCTATAAAAACCTCTCAATGACGGTTGTAATGAACCTTTAGCTAATTGAATATCTTTTTCAGCTATTTCAATATTTACAACACCAAGCTTAATATCATTTCGAATAGTAAGCGCTTTTTCAAAAATTGTTTTAGGTGTATTATCTAAAATATTTGAAAATGGTATGTCTAAATCTTCAATAACTACGTTAAAATTTTCATAGTCTGAAATTTGTAGTAACTGCGCTAAACTAATTTTAGATAATCTAAAATTATTTTCAGCCTGAATAATTGCTTGTTCTTGACTTGCAAAATTTGCTTCTAACTCAAAAACATCACCAGCTGGTAATACTCCAGCATCAATAAGAGAAATTGTTCTTTGTAATTGTTCTTTTGCAATAATTAGTTGACTTTTTTGAGTCAAAAGTATTTCTTGATTAAACATTACTTGAAGATAGCTGTTAGCTACCAGTAGTTTAATATCATCAATCATATTTTCAAGCTGGTATTGTTTTGCAAGAATATTAAGATTTGCCCTGTAAAGCTGATTTATGTTTTGAAGACCATTATAAATATCAACACCAATACTCCCCCCTAAAGAACTAAATTGTGTAGTAATATTTTCGAGTAAACCGGTTGTAATATTTTGATTTAATCCTATATTCCATGAATGTGATGATTGAGCATTAAAGCTTGGTAAAAAATTCCCAACTGCGTTAGATCTATCAACATTTGCATTTTCAATTTCTAATGCAGATTGTTTAACAGAAATATTTTTTTCTACTGCTATTTCGACACATTCCCTCAAAGTAAGTGTTTGTGAAAAAGTAAAATTTGTAAAATAAAATATTAATATGTGGTATTTTAATTTCATATAAAAATTATTATTTATTAACTAAAATCAATTGTCTCCCTCCAGGTCCTCATCATCTCCTATTTTTTCAGGTTTAGTATCATTCCAAACCTTTATTTTATCATCCATAGTCAATCCAGATAAAATTTCAATATTGATTCCATCAGAAATTCCAGTCTCTATTTTAATTCTTTCAAATTTTTGATCAGATTTTTCGATTTCCACATATGGCTCATCATCTGATTTGTCGAATTGAAGTAAAGCCTCAGAAATTACCATTATACTATCTTTCTTATCAAGAACCAGAGAGGCGTTTGCACTATATCCTGCTCTAACATTAATTGAATTATCAAGAAAAACATCTGCCTCAATTTTGAATTTAACTGTTCCTTGTTCTTCATTTCCTTTTGGTGCAATAAACTTTAATTTCGCTTCGAAATCCTTGTTTTGAATTGCTCCCAAGTTAATTACCAAAGGCATCTCTATCTTTAATTTTTCTACCTCAGATTCATCTATTTTACCTTCAAATATCATTTTGTTTAAGTCCGCTATTGTTGCTATCGTTGTACCCGCATTAAATGTATTACTTTCAACTACTTGATCTCCAGCTTCAACTGGAATCTCCAAAACAGTTCCTGCTACAGTAGCTCTTATATTTGTATTTGCCGTTGAAGATCCTCCAGCAGAACCCAAAAGAATAACCTCGAGATCACTTTTTGCATTTGCTAAATCTTGTCTAGCTCTATTGAAATTTAATGATGCGTTTTGAAAATCCTGTTTGGAAATAATTTCTTTTTCAAATAATAATCTATTTCTATTATATTCTATCTCTGAGTTATCCAATATAATTTTCAACGATGCTACTCTTCCCTTTGCACTATTTAACGAACCCTCATTTGGAACTACTTTTACTTTTGCCAATAAATCTCCTTCTTTAACATTTTCGCCCTCCTCAACGAATAATTCTTGAATAATTCCTGAGATTTGTGGTTTTATTTCAACCTCATCTTCTGGAATGACTTTTCCAGTTACAATAGTTTTTTGTTCAACAGAAGATATAAATGGTGTTTCGGTTTTATACT
>TARA_B100001057_G_scaffold501296_1_pt1 | contig 17730 bp, 17 predicted proteins | sample TARA_B100001057 | Tara Oceans TARA_B100001057 (sample SAMEA2621839) | marine metagenome | biome: marine biome (ENVO:00000447); feature: surface water layer (ENVO:00002042); material: "saline water (ENVO:00002010), including plankton (ENVO:xxxxxxxx)" | depth 5 m
GGAGCCGGATTTTTCCAACTCTGGGTGGACCTAATACGGGGTCAGGGGCACCATCACGCAACAGATAACGGCTATCGTCCCGCGTTTCAGGGGCAGTCGACACAGCACCTTCCAGCTTTCCTTCCAGAACCTGGATGCGCTCACGCAGCTCTTCCAGCTCTGTGTTGCTCTGCGCCTGAGCGGTTACCGAGCCAAGCATCAGCAGAGGTGCACCAGCCAGGGCTACGGCACGGACCAGCGGATGGGTGGCAAAACGGGTTGTTGTTGTCATCTTGAAAAACCTCGCATCGGAGTTGGTTAGCGTCTTTATTGTTAAATCTCCGGGACTGGTACAGACCCTACCGCAACAATTCCGCACAGCGGAATGGTAGGTTATTTGCATTTCATTATGCAGTACCATCTTCCACGCAAATTAATATAGATGAAGAATTTTAGATCAACAAGTCCATTTATCTTTTTGCATGTCTACAACGATGCATTTTTTTGACAGTTGATTCCGTTAGCATTGACATCCACCGTTTGGTTGATGGATCATGGAACAATTCTGCTATGCGGTATACATTTTCGCTAAGAGCACGGTGAGGGTTACCTATGAACATGAATTACACAGCCGAGGAATTGGCTTTCCGCGATGAAGTTCGCGCATTTCTGGATGCCAAGCTGCCTGAAGACATCGCAGCCAAGGTGAAAGGCTTTCGCAAGCTGAGCAAGGAAGACCACCAGCGGTGGCAAAAAATCCTCAGCGAGCAAGGCTGGTACGCCACGCACTGGCCGGAACAGTACGGGGGTGTCAGCTGGACACCGGTCCAGAAGCACATCTGGGATGAAGAGTCCTGCCGTTACGGTGTGCCCCGCTCCATTCCCTTCGGCGTAAATATGGTGGCTCCGGTCATCATCAAGTTCGGCTCCGAAGAACAGAAGCAGCAATACCTGCCCCGGATTCTGAGCGGCGAAGACTGGTGGTGTCAGGGTTATTCCGAGCCAGGCGCGGGTTCTGACCTGGCTTCCCTGAAAACACGGGCTGTGCGCGAAGGCGACCATTACATCGTTAATGGCCAGAAGACCTGGACCACGCTGGGCCAGCACGCCAACATGATCTTCTGCCTGGTACGCACCAACACAGAAGTGAAGGCGCAGGAAGGCATCTCATTCCTGCTGATCGACATGAACACCCCGGGTATTACCGTTCGTCCGATCATCACGCTAGACGGTGAGCATGAAGTTAACGAAGTCTTCTTCGAAGACGTGAAGGTTCCCGTCGAGAACCTGGTGGGTGAAGAAGATAAAGGCTGGACCTACGCCAAGTACCTGCTCACCTACGAGCGTACCGGCCTGGCGGGCATCGGCCTGTCCAAAGCAGCACTGACACACCTCAAGCAGCTGGCCAGCCGTCGGGTGAAGAACGGCAAACCCCTGATTCAGGATCCGACCTTCAGCCAACGTATCGCGCAGGTCGAAATCGACCTGATGGCAGCAGCGATCAGCAACCTGAGAATTGTTGCCTCGGTAGAAGGCGGCGGCGTTCCGGGAGCGGAAAGCTCTATGCTGAAAGTGCGCGGCACCGAGATTCGCCAGGCTATCAACGACCTGGCACGCCGGGCGATCGGACCTTACGCCATTCCGTTTGTTGAAGAAGAGATGGACCAGGCCTATGACGGCGAATTCTTGTCTGACCCGGATGCTGCGCCCCTGGCTGCCCATTACTTCAACAACCGCAAGCTGTCTATTTTCGGTGGATCAAACGAGATCCAGAAGAACATCGTTTCGAAAATGATTCTGGGACTTTAAGGAGGCGACCATGGATTTCCGACTCAACGAAGAGCAGCAAATGCTGCAGGACACCGTGGCTCGTCTGGTTCGCGGTGAGTACAGCTTCGAAAAACGGCTGGAATACAGCGAATCAGAGCTTGGCTTCAGTGAAAGTTTCTGGAAGCAACTGGGCGAACTGGGCCTGATGGCGGTGCCATTCCCCGAGGAACTCGGCGGCTTTGGCGGCACCGGCGTTGAAGTTCAAAGCGTGATGACCGAGCTGGGCCGCGGCCTGTGCATCGAGCCGTACCTTCAATCTGTGGTTCTTGGTGGCGGGCTGATTAGTCAGGCCGGCAATGAAAAGCAGAAAGAACAGTGGCTGGCGGGCATTGCAACAGGCGAAACCCAGCTTGCCGTTGGCCTGCAGGAGCCCCAGAGCTTCTACAACACAAATGACGTAGAAACCACCGCCGAGAAAACCGACAGCGGCTATGTTCTTAACGGCCGCAAAGCGGTCGTAATCGGTGGTCATAGTGCCAACCTGCTGGTGGTTTCTGCTCGCACCTCTGGCAGCAGCCGTGATGCCTCTGGCATCAGCTTGTTTGTCATCGACGCCAACGCTGATGGCCTGGAGCGTCGCAGCTACCCGACTATTGACGGCGCCAAGGGCTGCGACCTGCTCCTGAACAATGTCAAGGTGGGTGCAGACGCTCTGCTGGGAAGCGAAGGCGAAGCGGCCGATGCTATTGAATACCAGGTTGGCCGTGCCATTTCCGCTCTGTGTGGTGAGGCGGTCGGCGTTATGGAAGTCGCCTGTGACCTGACCCTGGACTACCTCAAGCAGCGCAAGCAGTTTGGCGTGCCCATCGGTAAGTTCCAGGTACTTCAGCACCGGATGGCTGACATGATGTCCGAACTGGAGCAGGCTCGTTCAATGGCCATCTTTGCCGCCAGTGTGGCTGATGAGCCTCAGAGCGACGAGCGCCGTCGGGTAATTGCGGCCGCTAAAAACGTAATTAGTCGCAGCGCCCAGTTTATTTCCGAAAAGGGCGTTCAGTCCCACGGAGGTATCGGCATGACCTGGGAATACAACTTTGCCCACTACGCCAAGCGCCTGGTGATGATCAACCACCAACTGGGCGATGATGACTTCCATCTTGAGCGCTATGCCGCTCTGCTGGAAGCCAACTGATACCAAATCAGTGAACCTTGGGTCTGTCTCCACATCAGTCAGGACCCTCTTTCGGGGTGGCCTATGCCACCCTTTTTTTATGCCCCGAATAACCCTGAGCAACCATTCTCTGCGGAGGAACAATCATGATAAAAAACCATCCGGACGAAATGCAGGCTGATCTGAGAAAGGCCGAGTGGAAAGTAAGGACCGAACTGGCTGCCGCCTATCGGCTGGTGGCCCTTTTTGGCTGGGACGACCTGGTGTTTACCCACCTGTCGGCCCGGGTGCCCGGCCCGGAGCACCACTTTCTGATCAATCCCTATGGATTGCTGTTCCATGAAATGACCGCCTCATCCCTGGTGAAAGTCGACCAGGACGGCGAAGTCGTGGAAGCCGGCGGGCTGCGCAGGGTTAACCCGGCGGGGTTTACCATCCACAGCGCCGTACATATGGGGCGCGAAGATGCCGGAGCCGTCATGCACCTGCATGCAGCAGATGGTGTTGCAGTATCAGCCCACCGTGATGGCCTCCAGCCCCTGAGCCAGACCGCCATGCTGTGCCTTGAGCACCTGAGTTACCACGAATATGAAGGCGTAGCGCTCAACCTTGATGAGAGGGAGCGCCTGATACGGGATCTGGGTAACAAATCCATGATGATCTTGCGCAACCACGGCATTCTGACCGTGGGCCGCGATGTGCCGGAAACCTTCACTTACCTCTACTTCCTGATGAAGGCCTGCGAGATACAGGTAAAAGCGCAGAGCTGTGGCCCGGTATATATGCCCGCCCAACAGGCTATCGACACCACGGCGGATCAATCAGGCTCACTCGGCAAGGCAGCAAAGCTTACCTGGCCCGCCCTTCTGAGGCTGCTTGATGCCAGGTCTCCTGGCTACAACGTTTGAGCCCTTCATCAATCCACTATCAGGAAGGTCCTATGATTACTGTTGATATTAATGATCTTGAAGCCTACCAGGGCATGCTTATTGGCCACAGCGCCTGGGTTACCGTGAGTCAGGCAATGATAAATGCCTTTGCCGATGCGACCGGCGACCACCAGTGGATCCATGTGGATATCGAGCGGGCCAACCGCGAATCCCCCTGGAAGAGCCCGGTCGCCCATGGCTACCTGACCGCCTCACTGATACCCAGGCTCAACAGCGAAGTCATCAAGGTGACGGGAACTTCAGCCACCATCAACTACGGCTTGAACAAACTCCGCTTTCCCGCAGCCGTCAAGGCTGGGGCAGATATCCGGTCCAGGGTTGAGCTGGTATCAGTGAGGCGGGTGGATGATCACCGCCTGCTGGCTACTTACCAGACAGTGGTGGAAATCAGACATGAAGATAAGCCGGCCTGTGTCCTGGAAAATCTGGCCATGTACGTGGTCTGAGTTTTCCGGTCAGTGCAAAAAGGCGGCAAGCCCTGAGGGTGGGGGGGGAGCCGCCTTCCTAACTTCCAGTGTTGTGCAAGCTACTTCTGCCACTCCTGCTCCTGAAGTGCCCGCCACATCAGCTTTCCGGTCGGTGATTTTGGCAACTCATCAACAAATTCAATGATGGTTGGCACCTTGTAGGCCGCCATTTGCTCCTTACACCAACTGATGATGTCATCCTTGGTTGTTGTGCTTTCAGCCTCAGGCGTTAGTACAATACAAGCCTTGACCGTTTCACCACGCTTGGGGTCCGGGGCAGAGATAATGCAGACTTCGTGGATGGATGGGTGACGGTACATCAACCCTTCTACCTCAGACGGCCAGACCTTGAAGCCAGACGCGTTGATCATGCGTTTGACCCGATCCACCATGAAGAAGTAACCATCTTCATCGTAGTAACCCAGATCGCCGGTGCGGAAGAAACGCTTACCATCGATTTCGACGAACGAGGCCTCGGTATCCACGGGTCGATTCCAGTAGCCCAGAGTGACCTGAGGCCCGCAGGAAACGATCTCGCCGGTTTCTCCCACGCCTTTTTCTTCAAGTGTGTCGACATCGATAATCCGGCTGTCGACATCAAACACCGGAATGCCCAGACACTGGGGCTTGGGGCTTTTGGTTGGATTGATATGGGTCGCTGCCATGGTTTCAGACAGACCGTAGCCTTCAATGTAATCAAGGCCCGTCAGCTTTTTGAGCTTCTCGGCGACCGCAACCGGCATGGCGGCACCACCACCACCAATCATGTTCAGGCTGCTGATGTCGTACTTGCCCAGATCCGGATTCGACAGGAAGTCCACCGCCATGGTGACGATGTTGGTCCAGCCGGTAACCTTGTAACGCTCAATCAAACGTGCCGCTGTGGTTCTGTCCCAACGGGTCATGATGACAGAAGTGGCACCGCAGAATATGGGACCGTTCATGGAGCCAGTCATGCCGGTTACGTGGAAGAACGGCAGCGTGGATAGCTGAACACTATCCGGAGTGGACAGATTCCAGAATACCCGGTGCACGGCTGTCGCCATCACCGACCGGTGAGTGTGCATGCAGCCCTTGGGTGCCCCGGTGGTACCGGAGCTGTACGGAATAACGGCAAGGTCATCCGGGCCGGCAGTATGTTCACCGGGCTTGTGTCCGGCTTCCAGGGCCGCCTCCCAGGTAACCACTCCCGGTATATCCCTGGACCACGCGGGCGCAGCAACTTCAGCCGGCAACGTCAGGTCGGTTTCCGGATTAATGTAGGTGTTGTAAGACGCAACAATCACTTGTTCCAGGTTGGTCTCACCAATCAACGGCGCGATGAAGCCCGCCAGTTCCTGGCCCGCCATGCAAACCGTGGAGCCGGTATCCGAAATATAGTGCTCAAGCTCCGCCGCGCGGTTCATGGGATTCACAGGAATAACCACGGCATCGGCCCGCAGGATGGCATAGTAGGAGACCACATACTGCGGGGAGTTCTGCATATAAAGCAGGACCCGGTCACCCTTCTTGACCCCCTGGGCCTGCAGGTAACCCGCCATAGTATCGACTTCTCGCTTAAGCCTGGCATAGGTCATGGGCGCATCGTAGAAAACGATGGCATCGTGGTCCGGATAGCGCAGTGCCGAGACTTCCAGGTTGGTGTACAGACTGGTTTTCGGCAGGGTCATGGTTTTGGGCAGATCTTTCGGCCAAACCTTGTAGTGGCGTGTAAACATATTCTTGTTCTCCCCCTGGGTTAATTCAGTCAACCGCTTGAGCGGACAAATCAAAATAATCAACAGCCCCGGGCAAGGGCTCATCATGGCGTAACGGTGAAATGGCAACGGCTTTTTCACGAAGTACGGTCACATCCGCATCCGGCGCCACAATGTGGCGTGAGCTCCGGTCAAAACCAAGCCACCAGTAAGGCAGGCTGCGCGCATCACGGCCTGCGACCAGTGTTGGCTTCTGGATAGAGCCGTTGGACTGCCGACACCATCGGGCTGCGGTAATATCGGCCGCTTCACAGGCTGGAAAGTTTACATTCCACGCCAGAACCTGGTCGGGGCGGTAAAGCCTGCGAATGACAGCTTCCGCAAAGGTTTCCACCGGCGACCAGCGGACGTCGTCCCGGTTCAGGTAGGCCTGGCTCAGCGCAATGGCCGGAATGTTCATGTGGTGTGCACTCAGTACCGCTCCAACGGTACCCGAGTACTGGACCGAATCACTGATATTCGCTCCGCAATTCACACCGGAGAGCACCAGGTCTGGCGGTGTTTCCCCGAACCACTCGGCCAGGGAATACAACACGCAATCGGCCGGTGTGCCTGAAACCGAATAACGATTAGCCCCAACCTGATAAACCCGTAACGGACTGTGAATGGATATGCTCTGGCCAGCCCCGCTGCGGTCATGTTCCGGCGCCACAACCCAAACCTCATCGGCCAACCGCCGGGCAATGGCTTCAAGGATAGCGATACCCGGCGCATTGATGCCGTCATCGTTGGTAATCAGAATTCGATTGGCAATCTTTCCCTGCATCATCGCTTCTCCGCACATGGCTTCCGGCCTTCACAAGCAATCTGCCAGCCGATATCCGCCAGCAGGCTGGCACGCTTGCCAACTTCCAGCGCATTGGCGTTGGCAGCATTGCCATCCAGAGCCCGCGTGTAAACGCCCTGAAGAATGGCCGCCAGCCGGAATAATGAGAACGACAGGAACACGTGCCAGTCATCGATACCGTCCCGGCCGGTTTGCGCGCAGTACCGTGCAATCGTTTCCTGCTCGCTTGGTATACCAAGCTCCTGCAGATCTTCGCCATTCAGGCCACGCATACCGGGCATATCAGCAGGCAGGTGGTATGGCAGGCAGTAATAGGCAAGGTCTGCCAGCGGATGCCCGAGAGTCGACAACTCCCAATCCAGGATCGCGATTACGTCCGGGCGATCCGGTGCCAGCATCAGGTTGCCAAACCGGTAGTCACCGTGGGCAATCGAAGTCTCGTCCCTGGCCGGGAGGTTCTCCGGCAGCCAGGCCATCAGCTTGTCCATGGCCGGCAGGTCATCCGTCCGGGATGCGAGATATTGCTTGCTCCAGCGAGCCACCTGACGGGACACATAACCCTCCGGGCGGCCGTAATCTGCCAGGCCAATAGCGTTGACATCCACAGAGTGCAAAGCTGCCAGCGTGTCGATGGCTGAGTGATGAGCCCTCATTCGCTCTTCACGCTCCAGCTCTTTGAGTGCTGAATGGGAGTGAATCCTGCCTTCCAGAAAATCCATCACGTAGAAGGGAGTGCCAATGACCTCACTGTCTTCACACAGTACGCGAGCATTGGGTACCGGAACGGACGTGTGTTCAGCGAGCGCGCGCATAACGCGGTATTCCCGCTCCACCATGTGAGCCGAAGGCAGCGTCTTTCCCGGGGGCTTCTTCCGCAGTACATAACGCCTGTTGCCGGTATCCAGCAGAAAGGTGGGATTGGATTGCCCGCCCTGAAACTGCTTCACGTCCATCTGGTTACCGAATTCCGGCAATGCCTGCTGAAGCCAGTTGAGCAGGCGGGCTTCATCGAATTTGTGGGCTGGCAGAACCGCTACCAGCTCTGGAGTCATGCTCATGATTATCTCTTGTCGTTATGTTCTGACTACCCCTGGCGCCAGACAGGTGCCCGGCGGCAGGGGTGTTCCGGTTTCCCGGTATCAGCAGATGGTTTCACCACCGTCGGCAACAATCACCTGCCCGGTAATGTAGGCACTGGCCGGGGTCGCGAGGAAAACAGCCAGGCCGGCAATATCGATCGGATCACCGATGCGCCGAAGCGGGGTTTTGTCTTCTGCCCGCTTTACGCGAACCGGGTCTTCCCAAAGCGCTTTGGCAAAATCGGTCTTGATCAGGCCCGGCGCAATGCTGTTTACACGGATACCCTTCGGCCCCCACTCAACGGCCAGGTTGCGCGCCAGGGCAGCTTCTGCCGCCTTGGACACACCGTAAGTGCCGATAGTGGTGTTGCCGCGAATACCGGCAATACTGGACAGCAGCACCACAGAACCTGAGCCTTTTTCGGCCATCTGTGGCAGCACCATATTGGTGAGCCAGAAGGTTCCCTTGACGTTGGTGTCCATGATCTTGTCCCAGGCATCGTCGGTCATTTCCGCGGTCGGACCATACACCGGGTTGGTCGCGGCGTTGCAAACCAGAACGTCGATGGTGCCCCAGGCTTCGTTAGTTTTGTCGACCAGGTTTTGCAGGTCCTCCTTCTTGCCGACGTGGCAAGCGATGGCCATGGCATCAAAGCCCTGGGCCCGCATTTCACTGGCTACCTGTTCACAGGCTTCCGCCTTACGGCTGGAGATCACAACCCGGGCACCACAACGGGCCATTTCTTCGGCAATGGCCCGGCCAATGCCCTTGGTGGAGCCTGTGATAACAGCCACTTTCCCGGTCATATCAAATAATGGATTAGTCATTTCCGAATCCTTATTACTCTGGGTAACAGCTGTTTCAGCGATACTGACGCAATTCAAGTTTGGCGACGGAATCCAGGTGAACCTCATCCGGGCCATCTGCCAGGCGCAGGGTACGGACTTTCGCCCAGGCCGACGCCAGGAAGGTGTCCTGGCTGACGCCAGCACCACCGTGCACTTGTATTGCGCGGTCGATGACCTTCAGAGCCATGCTCGGGGCGATCACCTTGATCATGGCAATTTCCTGACGGGCCACTTTGTTGCCTACGGTATCCATCATATGGGCAGCCTTAAGGGTCATCAGGCGAGCTTGCTCGATGTCGATGCGACTACGGGCAATGTCTTTCCGGATGGAATCAAATTCGGACAGCGGGCGGCCAAAGGCCTCACGGGCATTCGCGCGCTTGCACATAAGTTCAAGGGCCCGCTCGGCGACACCGATGGTGCGCATGCAATGGTGGATACGGCCCGGCCCGAGGCGCCCCTGGGCGATTTCAAAGCCGCGACCTTCACCCAGCAGGATATTACTGACCGGTACACGCACGTTGTCGTAGTGAATCTCGGCGTGGCCGTGCGGCGCATGGTCATAACCGAATACCGTCAGCGGGCGAATCATTTTCACCCCGGGTGCATCCAGCGGCACCAGAATCATCGACTGCTGCTGGTGCTTGGGAGCGGAGGGGTCGGTTTTACCCATAACGATGGCAATCTTGCTGGTGGTGGTCATGGCACCTGAAGACCACCACTTACGACCGTTAATAACGTACTCGTCACCTTCCCGACGAATCTCGCAAGCAATGTTGGTTGCGTCAGAGGAAGCCACATCCGGCTCTGTCATGGAAAAGCAGGATCGGATTTTTCCATCCAGAAGCGGCTTCAGCCACTGCTCCTGCTGTTCCTCGTTTCCGTAACGGGCAATGGTCTCCATGTTGCCGGTGTCCGGCGCGGAGCAGTTGAATACCTCGGGAGCCATCTCGGAACGGCCCATAATCTCGCACAAATGTGCGTACTCGAAGTTTGTCAGGCCGGCCCCCAGGTCACTTTCTGGCAGGAACAGGTTCCACAGCCCGGCAGCCTTCGCTTTTTCTTTCAGCTCTTCAATGATCGGAACCGGTGCCCAACGGTTCTCCGCGGTTGCCACCTGATGGTGATGCTTTTCTTCATTCGGGTAGATATAGGCATTCATGAACTCGGTTAATTCGGCCTGCAGTTTCTTGGCCTTGTCAGACAGCTCGAACATATCCGTTTCCTCTCTGTTCAGTTATTTGCGACTGCTACTAACGCCGGCAATCGCGTTAGCAGGCATTCAGACGGGAACGCCTTCAGGTTTCTCACTACCAGAACGTATCCGGAAAGTGCCCTCACCGATTGCAAGCAGATTGCCCTGCTCGTCGTGAACTTCACCGGTACTGTTAAAAATCCTGCTTCCACCCGCGCGCTTACGACCGGTCACCCGGATTACGCCCCCGGTGCACTGCCCAGTAAACGTGGTGGTCAGCGAAAGCGTAATAGCCTTGCGCATGCGCCCGGGATAGGGGCAGTAAGTGCCGGCCTCGGCCATGACAATATCCAGCAAGGAGGTAAGTACTCCGCCATGGATCACACCACCCAGATTCAGGTGATCGGCCTGGGTTTCCAGCTCGATCACGGCCTCGTCCTCTTCCCACGACACCTGCCGGTAGCCCAGCATGTTGTGAAAACCCGGCAAGTCTTTGCCACCGGTAATGTGCAGACTACTGTTGCTCATCAGACTTTCATTCCAGGCAGGTTGAGGGACGCGGTGTTCCCGCCATCAACGGCCAGGGCCTGGCCGGTAATGTAACTTGCGTGGTCACTGGCGAGAAAAAGGATGGCGGCAGCAATTTCTGCAGGGTCGCCATAACGGCGGAGTTCACAACGGGAGCCAAGTTTGTGGGCTTTTTCGTGTGCCCGGGCATAGTCAAAGACTTTCTGGGTCATACCGGTTTCAACCAGCCCCGGACAAACAGCGTTTACCCGCACGTTGTCCATCCCCAGGTCACAGGCTGCGGTCATGGTCAGATTGATCACGCCGGCCTTTGATGCGCTGTAGGCATTGCCTCCAGCCCCCGAACGAATACCAGCAACCGATGCAGTATTGACAATGCTGCCCTTCTTGCGGGCCTGCATGTGAGGTGCAACGTGCTTTATCGTCAGCATGGTTCCCAGCAGGTTTACAGCGAGCACTTTCTCCCACTCGTCACGACTGTTCTCGGTGACCGGCGGATGGGCTCCGGAAATACTGGCGATACCGGCGATATTGCACAGCACATCAATCTGGCCAAAGGTCTTCATGGTTTCGGCTACCAGGGCAGTTACCGCAGCCTCATCAGCAACATCTGCCACCCGACGCAGCACAGATACACCATCGGCCATCTGATTTTCGGTTTCGAGCAAGCCACCCTCGGCGACATCAACAAGCACAACGGATGCCCCTTCGCGACCCAGCCTGAGTGCGGTTGCCCGCCCGATACCACTTCCGGCCCCGGTGACGATTACCACTCGCTGATCAAATCGCCCCATGAAATTCTCCCCGCTAACATGATTTATTTTTGTGTGTTCTATTTTGCTTTCCAGATAATTTGTCACGCGCAACGGTTATGAGTCAATATAATTGGAAGTTAATTTCATCTAGCAAAACTACAACATCAAAGGATGACAAAATGAAAACGCGATTTGACGAAATGCCCGTATACGCTCCCCCTGACTCCGGCGAAGCCATGGAGGCCATCGGTTTTCGTATTCAGGCCTTTGCCAGCGGACAAGGCGACAAGACCGCAATCATCGACGAAAAGGGAGCACTCAGCTGGGCCGGCCTGCTGCATGAGGTCAACCGCATTGCCAACAGGCTGCGACAGGCCGGCCTTAAAAAAGGCGACTGCGTTGCGGCCTTGTCGGAAAACAGCAGGGAAATGGTGGCCCTATATCTGGGAACCCTGGTGGCGGGTGGTTGCATGGTACCGCTTTCCGGTATGGCCAGCGGCGAATCCCTGGCTCTGATGATTCGTGACTGCGGCTCCAGGTTCCTGTTCGTTTCCCGTAAAAACCTCGATATCTGGGCCGAAGCCAGCCCCCGGGCCGGCCTGAATGACGATGAGGTGATCGGGCTGGACAACGATGCTGCCGGACAGCATTTAAAGGACTGGCTGGGATCGATTCCCGCCGAGCCAGACCCGGCGCCGGTAACACTGAACGATCCGTTCAACATCATTTACAGTTCAGGCACGACCGGAACTCCCAAGGGCATACTCCACGACTACCGGTTCCGCCAGCGGCAAATGGTCAGGATGAGCCGGTTCGGGCTCAACGGTGAAGCCGTTAACCTTGTATCGACACCAATGTACTCCAACACCACCCTGGTATCGGTGCTACCGACCATTTTCTATGGCGGCACCCTCGTGCTGATGGCCAAGTTTGATGCCCGTCGCTTCCTTGAACTGGCAGAACAGCACAAAGTCACCCACGCCATGCTGGTGCCCGTACAGTTTGAGCGCATATTGGCGGTTCCGGACTTCGACCAGTTTGACCTTTCAAGCTTCAAGCTCAAGCTCTGTACCAGTGCGCCGCTCCGGGCCCATGTGATCGCCGAAACCATGAAACGCTGGCCAGGCAATATCCGGGAGGTCTATGGCCTCACAGAAGGCGGCATTTCCACCAGCCTCGACTGCGCTGCCTATCCGGACAAATGGGATACCGTCGGATTGCCCACCGAGGGGGCGGAAGTCCGTGTGATCAGCGAAGATGGCAAGGAGCTGCCTCAGGGTGAGATCGGCGAGATTGTCGGGCGCGCGATTTCCATGATGCGGGGTTACGTAAACCGCCCGGAGCAGACCAGGGAGATGCTGTGGCAAAGCCCCGATGGACTTGCCTTTTATCGCAGCGGCGATATGGGCCGCATTGACGAAGACGGCTTTGTTCATATTCTCGACCGCAGGAAAGACATGATTATTTCCGGCGGTTTCAACATCTACGCCGTAGACCTGGAAAAAGTCGTCCTCAGCCATCCTGCGGTATCCGATGCTGCGGTTATCGGCATACCCAGCAGCCAATGGGGCGAAACTCCCCTCGCTCTGGTGGTAAAGAAATCCGGATGCCAGGAAACAGAAGAGGAAATCCGGGACTGGGCCAACCAGCATCTGGGCAAGACCCAGCGCCTGAGTGCCGTAGAGTTCCGACAGGAACTGCCTCGCTCTACCATTGGCAAAGTCTTGAAGCGGGAGCTAAGAACGCCTTACTGGGAAAACAGCGCCGGTTAACGGCGCTGCATACGATTCAGGGCATCACGGCAGTCATCGGAACGCAAGCGCTCACTGAACACACTGCGCTCCCGCTCCAATGCCTGCTGCACCTGGTCGCGCCATGGCGCCTTCATTAAACGCTTGCTGGCCCGCAATGCGTCTCGGGGCTTTTCTCCCAGCCTGCCCGCCAGGGCCAAGGCCGAATCCACAGCCTGTCCATCATCTACCACCCGGCTTACCAGGCCACACTCACCGGCCTGGGTGCCATCCAGGGTTTCACCAAACAACAGCAATTCAGCAGCCATCCGGGAGCCAAGGTGCAATGGTATGGTCACAGTTGAAGCAGCCTCCGGCACCAATCCCAAATCAACAAAGGCAGTTTTGAACCTGGCCGAGCGCCCCGCAAATACGCTGTCGCAATGGAGCAACATAGTGGTGCCAATACCAATCGCCAACCCTTCCACCGCCGCAATCACCGGAGTATCACAAGCCATCAACTCCTCAATGAAAGCAAGGCCGGCAGAGGGTTTCGGGTTTTCGTCCGTAGCCCGCGCCCGGAAATCATCAAGATCGTTCCCGGCGGTAAACACACCTTCAGCACCCGAGATGACGATGGCATGCACGTGCTGGTCAGAATTTGCCTCCCGCACATAACCTGCAAGCTGCTCATACATACTTCGGTTCAGGGCGTTCTTTTTTTCCGGACGATCTATGACAAGATGGATCGTTTTTTCTTGGCTATATTTCCTGATCATGCATATCTCCTGAGCGTCGCCTCCCCCTCTGAAACAGGAGAAAAACGTCCTATTGCAAATGGCAAATCTTGTGATAAAGTCGAACAACAACAGTTCACGGTGCAGTTCTATATTCTGCACTGCGAAACAAGAGCAATGCAACTATAACAAGTACCGGAGCAAATTTATGAGCTTCCTTGCCACATTCAGAAAAAACCTTACAACCTATGCCTCCGCGTTAACACTGGGTGTATCTGCTGTTATCGCCAGCGCACCTGTATACGCTGAAAAAACCTACACCTGGAAGGTTCAGTCCCACTGGCCAGGCTCCAGCAGCTCCTACCAGGACAGCCTTGGTCGACTGAAGGATGTGATCGAAGAACGCTCTGAAGGCCGGATCAAGCTCCAGCTGTTTGAAGCAGGCGCTATGTTCAAGGCCACAGAAACCTTCAATGCCGTGAGTCGTGGCATTCTGGAAATGGGTACGATTTCTCCCGGTTATGCCCAGGACAAGATGACCCTGGCCGGCATTGCTTCTGGCCTGCCCTTCGCATTCCGAAACGTTTGGGAAGCCGCGTACTTCCACCAGAACATGGGCTTCGAACAAATGCTGCGGGATGAAGCCGCCAAGTCTGGCGTTTACTGGGCAACCGACAAGGTTTACCCGACCGAAATGGTTACCAGCAAACCCATCAACAGCTGGGAGGACTTCACGGGGCTGAAAATCCGTTCCTCCGGTGCGCTTCAGAAGTTCCTGACCGAAGCCGGTGCTTCCGCTTCCTATATCCCGGGCAGTGAACTGTACACCGCACTGGATTCCGGCATTGTAGACGGCGCCCACTGGGGCGCTGCTCAGGGTGCTGCGAGCATGGGCCTGTACGATGTTGCCAAGTACCACGTTCAGCCTGCGCTGAACATTGCCGGCACTGATGTCATCATCGTCAGCCAGAAGGCCTTGGACAAACTTCCTGAAGACCTCCAACAGGTAGTGAAGCAGGCTCTGGATGAGCAATTCTGGATTCGTACCAACCAGTATCTGTACAAAGAGCGTATCGCCCTGGCCAAGGCCGTTGCTGATCAAGGTGTTGAAGTAAACGTGATGCCTGATGATGTTCAGCAGAAGCTTGCCCAGACCGCCCAGGGCATGTGGGATGAAGAAGCCAAGCGCAGCGATGAGGCCAAGAAGGCTCTGAGCCTGCTCAAGCAGTTCCTTGGCGAACTTGGCTACCTCTGATCTTAAACGCAACACCACAGGCCCCGATTAACCCCCGGGGCCTGTTTTCTCAGTTCACATCAAAGTCCCCCGGAGAGTGCCATGAGCGTAGTCAGCGCATTCATGAAAGGCGTCACCAGGCTCAACGAGTACGTTGGCCGATGTATAGCCCTGATCGTCTTTCCCATGTTTGTCTTTCTGATACTTGAAGTAGCTCTGCGCTATTTTTTCAATTCACCTTCGGTGTGGACAAATGAACTGACACAGCTGCTGTTCGGTGTATACGCAGTAATGTCTGGCGGATACATCATGGCCCACCGCGGGCACGTGAATGTCGATCTGCTGCACTCGACGCTTAAGCTGAGGGCCCAAGGCTTTGTCGACATTTTCACCTCTATTCTGTTTTTCATTTTCATGCTGGCGCTGGTCTGGTTCAGCTTTGACATGGCCTTTGAGTCGTTCGAAAGCCGGGAAACCTCCTTTTCTGCCTGGAACCCGCCTATCTGGCCAGCCAAGGGAGCCATCTTTGTTGCCTCTGTTTTGATGCTGCTGCAAGGCATTGTGAGGTTGCTGGAGGATATCGCCATCGCATTTAACCTGAGCTATTACGACCCCACCGAGCGGAAAAGCCATTCTGAAGAAGGAGAAGCATAATGAGCATTGAAGTCATGACGCTTCTTTTCTTTGGTTCGCTGCTGTTTTTCCTGTTACTTGGCCTGCCACTGGCATTCGTGCTGGGTGGTGTGTCTGTTGTTTTTCTTTATTTCACCTGGGGCTTTGACTCCTTCTACATGGTGGTTTCCCAGATCTGGGGCACCATGGAAAGCTTTACATTGGTGGCCATACCACTGTTTGTATTCATGGCAATGATTCTTGAACGCACAGGTGTTGCGCGAGACTTGTACCGCATGATGTATCTCTGGTTCGGCGGCCTCCGGGGCGGCCTGGCCATCGGTACTCTGGGTATTTGTGCGGTATTTGCAGCCATGGTGGGCATCAGCGGTGCGGCAGTGGTCGCTATGGGTGCGATCGCACTCCCCTCCATGCTCTCCCGGGGTTACGACAAGCAGATGGCACTCGGGGTGATCAATACTGGTGGCGGCTGGGGTGTTCTGATTCCGCCAAGTATCCTGATGATTCTGTATGCCCTGATTACGGGTGTATCCGTAGGCAAGATGTTTGCTGCAGGTGTTATGCCCGGCATTATGCTGATGGTACTCACCACCCTCTATATTGTTGTCCGCTGCGCCCTGCAGCCAGACCTGGCACCAGCGCTTCCTAAAGAAGACCGGGCATCCTGGCCTGAAAAGTTCCGCGCCCTGCGCTCTGTTCTCCTGCCGATCAGCGTGGTGGGAATGGTACTGGGCTCCATCATGGGCGGACTCACCACACCCACAGAAGCCGCAGCCATGGGCGTCCTCGGTGCGCTGATTTCTGCAGCTGTCTATGGCGAGTTCAAATGGTCGGTACTGAATGAAGCCGCGATCCGTACACTCAAGCTGACCGGCCTAACGATGTGGATTTTGTTTTCGGCCCACGCATTCAGCTCCGCCTATCAGAGCATGGGCGCCCAGGCTCTGATAGAAAGCATCATGGCCATGATTCCAGGCGGAGCCTGGGGAACCGTCATTGCCATGATGATCATCATCTTCTTTCTGGGGATGGTTCTGGATCCTGTCGGCATCATGATGATCACTCTGCCGGTGTTTATCCCGATTATTACTGCCTTAGGCTTTGACCCAATCTGGTTCGGTATTCTGTTCGTGATCAACATGGAGATTGGTTACAAGACACCACCGTTTGGTTTCAACCTGTTCTACCTGAAAGGTGTAGTGCCTCCGTCGGTCACGATGAGCGATATCTACAAGTCGATCATACCGTTTGTGCTGGTAGAAATTGTTGGGATCATCCTGATCATGATCTTCCCGGAGATCGCAACCTGGTTGCCGGAATTACTCTTCTGAGATATCAAGAAGGCCTGAACGACCTCAGGCCTTCTTGCTTTTATTAATTGCAAATCGACCTGGCAGAGTCGCTCACAAGCAAAGGAACTTATTTGCCCGCTCCAATCCAGGGGTCTTCAAGTTGCCCTGCTCGCTGCAGCCAGTTCATAGACCGATGAACCCGCAGGCTGAGATTGGCGGGGCAGCCGCCTCGCTCATCGCGGTGGCACTGCTTGAGAGTGTCATAATTCATGGTTCGGTCTATCCGTTCATACAGTCCTGGTTTTCGGTTTCAATCCTTCACATATTCCCAAATCAGCTTCAACGCTTCTTCCATATGCTCAACCCGGTGGCTGCCACCCTCAAAGCTATAAACCGGAAAATAATCCCCAAGCGCCCCGACGGTGTCATTCCACGGAAGCGGTTCATCCCCTGATCCAGCAGCAACAGCCCGCTGCCCCAGCGGGTGAAAGAATAGTAGCCAGAAACCACTTCGTCTGTCAGTTGATAGGCCTACCCTGATGATCGACATCCGGGCCTATCCAGGACGTGAAAGTGTGGGCAGAATCCGTCACAGGATTGATGGCGACAACCGGAATACCGGCTTCGGCTCACAGAATGCCCGCCAGCCATCTTCCCATCGACGTCCCAACCAGAAGATCCGGATTCACTTGCATCAGCTTAGCCAAGCTCTCTTCGATAACGTCTTCCGATCCTTGGGCTAATCAATGTCGTTATGAGGACACGACATACGCATTAGCTTGATGACGATATCTTGCTGTGTTCTTGAGCTCATAGT
>TARA_B100001057_G_scaffold111913_1_pt1 | contig 17693 bp, 18 predicted proteins | sample TARA_B100001057 | Tara Oceans TARA_B100001057 (sample SAMEA2621839) | marine metagenome | biome: marine biome (ENVO:00000447); feature: surface water layer (ENVO:00002042); material: "saline water (ENVO:00002010), including plankton (ENVO:xxxxxxxx)" | depth 5 m
TTTATTTTTTGATTTATCTTATGAATATTTTTTGAGTTAAAATAATCAATATCAAATTTTGATTTACTTATTTGCTCTGATAAATTGTTTCCTATCAGGCCAGTATAACCAATAATAGCAATTTTTTTATTTTTCATTAATTATTCTTTAAAAGTTTCTCAAGATACTCCTGGAATGAAAAGATATTAGTTATTTTTGGTGAGGTGCAAGAAATTATATTTTGGTATTTTTTAATTACTATTGATCTTTTATCTGAGCTCTCTTCTGGCAAAACTTTGTAGGAAAAAAAATACTTTTTAAAAATAAAGTTTTTTTTAAAATTTGGGTAAAAGTAAGTTAAACTTTTTTCCATTTTTTTTATTAAGTTTAATACTGTTTTGTGATGTATTTTTTTTTTAAATTTATGAAGATGTTGAGTATTTTTAAACTTTTTAATGTGGGTATATTTTGAATGAGTTAATGTAAATTGATTTTTTACATCAGAATAAGGGTATAAAGATGGTAATTGGCCATCCATTATTGTTATTGGAAAAACTAATTTATTTTTTCTTTTTTTATAAACTGCCGAGAGAGTTAATAAATAGTTAAATTCTTTATAATGCCGATTTACAAGAGTGTTATTTGTACAATCAATTATATAATCATATTTTTTTTTAATTTTATTAAGATCATTTATCTTTTTATTGAAAAAAATATTTTTTTTTAGTTTTTTATTATAATGTTCAATAATTTTATTATTTTTGATTACACCTTCGTTAGAAACAAAAATTCCATCGACGTTATTTAATAATTTATTGTTTATTTTTTTAAATTTTAATTTGTGACTTTTTATAATTAATTGATATATTTTTTGATCTATCAATGATTTTTTTTTAGCAATACAATACAAATTATTTTTAGGAAAAAAGATAAAATTTTTATATAGAGAATAAAATTTAGTAAAATTTTTTTTTATTTCTTTTATAGTTTCAGATGATCTAGGATAATGGAATCCTCTATGGAGTCTGAATTGATTGTAGCCCGAAGAACCTAGGAAAATATTTCTTTCTTTTTCATAAATTGTTATTTTATGTCCTTTTTTTTTTAGATAGAGTCCAATATGACAACCATACCAACCAGCTCCTATTATACAAATATTTTTTCTAGTCATTCAACTTAATCAATTTTTTATTTTTTAAAATGTATTTCTTGTTAAAAATATTTTTTTTAAATTCTTTATGAGAAATAAATACTATAATTTTATCTTTATAATACTTTGTAATATTATCCAAAATTTTATTTTCTGTAATTTTATCTATAGAATTGGTGCTTTCATCAAAAATATATATTAATTTATTTTTAAATAGTCCTCTAGCAATCCCTAACCTTTGTTTTTGACCACCAGAAATATTACGCGCTGCATAAGTAGTATGCGCATTAAATTTTTGTTTCTGTTTATTTATAAATTTAAATATTTCTGCGTGTTTTGATGCATCAATAACTCTTTGATAATTTTTATGATTTTCAGAATATTCTAAAGAAATATTTTCATTGAATGTTCCATTAAAAATAAAGATGTCTTGTGGAGTATATGAATATAAACTTCTTAAATTATAAAAATTTTTAGTTTCAAAAGTTTTACTATTTAAATTTACATTCCCGTGTGAAGGTTGAAGGATTCCTAGCAATATATTAACTAGAGTGGTTTTGCCCGATCCTGATTTACCTTTAATTAATATTTTATCTCCTTTTTTTAATTCAAGATTTAGTTTCTCAATAATCTTTTTATTCTTATAACTAAAAGTAATATTTTTATAACTAATTTTTTCTAGAAATTTTATTTCTTTAAATTTTTTATTTTTATTTTTATTTTTTATTTGATTTGAAATTAAGTTTATAACAGAATCTGACTGAAAATAATTTGCTCTGGATTTTGCATCTGCCGCATATATATTTTGCATTAATGGTATAATTTTTTGAATTGCAAAAATTAATGCCGCGAAAATTGGTATATTATTTATTAAATCGTAATCATTAATTTTTAATATATAAAGACTTAATGCTGCAGAAATTATTGTAAATCCGAGTATAAATATCCCAGGCGAAAACATTAGAATAGAATTTATTGTTAAAGATTTTGCAATTTTATAATCCTCTTTAATAAATTTACTTACAAAAAAACGCTCTAAATTGTTGACTTTTATTAATTTAAATAATCCAATTGAGTTATTTAAAATATTTGTTCTATTTGCTATTCCCTCAGATATATTCTTGCTATTTTTGGACAACTTATTTCTAAAAAATTTTGTTATAATAAAATATAATGATCCAAATAGTGCTATAACGAACATAACATAAATATTTAAGATATTTAATAATAATAAAATAATAAAAAATAAGATAGTTGCGTTAGATACTATTGACAAAAATTGTTGCAATAAAACCATAACACTATGCATTTTAATAATTGAAGAATTTAAATTATTTTCATCATTTTTTTGATTTAATATTGTGTTTGCAAATATTAGGTTTTTAAACATTTTTAGATTTAACTCATGAGTAATGTTATTTGAAATTATATTGCCCAAATACCCTAATAAAAATTTTATTAAACTTGAAAATATAATCGCACTTATAAAAATAATTGTAACTAACAACAACAATGAGCTATCAGAATATTTTTCCAAATTTAATTGAAGATCAAATTTATCCAAATAATTATAAATTTTTGCAGGGTCTATAACTAAGTCTATAAAAGGTATTAATATAGATATACTCGCCACTTCTGCAAATGCACCAATTATAGATAAAAGAAAAAAAATAAATATTACTTTTTTTCTTCTTTTAGATAGAAGTTTGAAAAGTTTTCTAATTATTTGGATGTGGCTAACTTTTTTCACCTAATTTACCAATATAAAAAATTTTTTAGATTTTTTTTAATATAAAGTTGGTCACTTTTTCCTAGTTGGAATTTTGCTTTGTAAACGTTTTTTTTGGAATAACTTAAATCAAAACTTGTTGAGTTTATATTTTTGATATTTAGAAAATTATTTAGTTTCTTTGATTCAGTTTCAAAATTATTCACAAATTTTTCATACTGTATTATATAAATATTTTTATTTTTAGTTTTTAATTGTTTGCTTCGAATATATTTATACCAAATACAAAATTTTTTAACAGAATCCGAAGGGTAAGCTTTGGAGTTTCTTGATGACATGCTATAATATATTGATCTCGGATCCCGATTAATAATAATAATCTTTAAATTTTTAAAATATTTGAAATATCTGTCAGGTCTCCAATAACTTGCGGATTGATCAAGAACAATATTTTTTTTTAAATAAGAGTTTTTTTTACATAATTTATATATGAATTTTCTTGTTTCATCTAAAAAATTTTTTTCTCTAACTGGTAATAATATTTTATATAATCTTATATTATTTATTTTTTCATCAAAAAGCTTGTATTTAAAATAAAATACTAATTTTTTTATTATATTTAAACTTAAATATTTATGTTGTGGCATTGCATAATATTCTAGACAAGCTACCTTGGTAATATAATCATTTATTAATAATTTTGCCTCATCGTTGAATAAACTTTTTCTTTTACCATTTATATAAGGTTTTGATTTAGCTAATTGATTAGAGTAAAGCTTAAATCTTTCAAATGCTGACGCTGCATTATTAATAGTAAAATTTTCATAAAAGTTTAGATAAAGATTATCTATCCCGTCTGGATCATTAATTAATCTAAATTCCTGCCCAAAAAAAGGAGCTGAAAAATCATTTCTAGACTTTAAATAATCATGTACTGCACCACAGCCACTATTTCCTGATCCTACTGTTATAACAAACATATTTTCTAAAAAAATTAGTATCGGTATATCGCTGTTGACCAACTCAGTCCAACACCAAATCCACAAAATAAAATTAAATTATTATTTTTTAAGATATTTTTCATTTGAGTTTTTTTAAAGGCAATGGGTATGGATGCAGATACGGTATTACCCTCCGCTAAATCATATATGACTTTTTCCTTTGGGATATCCAATAACTTTAATAAATTATCCAATGCCAATTTGCTAGCTTGATGGAAAATAAAATAATTAATATCACTGATTTTCAGATTGTTTTTTTTTAAAATTTCATTAATTTGTGTAGGAAGTTTTGAGTTTATAAAACTCATAATTCCCATACCATCCATTTCTAAAAATTTACTTTTAGTTGCCAACTGATTAAATCCATTTTTTTTATAAATAAGCTTTTCAAAATGTTTTCCTGAATTACTAAAAGTAATATCAATTAGGTTTTGTGATGAAGAATCAACTACAGTTATTGCTGCAGCATCACTAAATAAAATTTTTGTTGATCTATCTTTAGTATTAATCATCTTAGAATATGTATCAGCATTAATTAATAAAATTTTATTACATTTTTTTGATTTTATTAATGAGTCTGCAATGCCAAGAGAATATAAAAATCCAGAACAAGCATGACTAATATCAAGCGAAAATATATTTTCATTAAAATGAAAAATTCCTTGTAAAACCGACGAATTGGATGGCAAAAAATAATCTGGTGTTTGGGTACAAAATATAAGACCATCTACTTTACTTAAAAAATTTTTATTTTTTCTTAAAATTTTACTTATTAATTTAATTGACATTCCCAATGATGTTTCATTTTTGCTAGATATATATCTTTTTTTTACACCAGACAAATTGAAGAGTTTATTTACTTTCCAATCTGGATGAGCTTTATCAAGCTGTTTATTTGTAATTGTTTTTTTTGGATAATAATAATGTATTTCTCTAATTTTCATTTTTTATAAACAAAAGTTTTTTCCATTTATTTTATTATTGTTAATTATTTTCATCATAATATTATATATTTCTGATAATTTATTTTTTTTCTTATTTTTTGTTTGAATAATTTTTGTAATTTTTTTTGTATTTATTTTTTTAATCATTTCGGTATCAACTATAAATGGAGAAACGCAATTAGAGGAAATATTAAATTTTCTTATTTCTTTAGATAGAACTTTTGAAAAAGAAATTATTCCTGCTTTTGATGCAGCATATATACTTTCACCTTCTGGCAGTAGATTTATAACTGAAGATCCTATATTAATGATTTTGCCATTTTTATTAATAATCATATTTCTTAAAACTTCTCTGGTTAATAAAATTGTTGAAATTAAATTTGTATTAATTGTTTCTTTTATAAAATCACTGCTTACAAAATAAATATTTCCATGAGAGATATTTGTACCTGCATTATTTACTAGTATATCTATTCTTTTAAATTTAACTAAAATCTTTTTTATAACTTTTTGCATTTTATAAAAATCATTTATGTCAAGTCTATAATGAAAATAATTCTGATTAAAAATTTTCTTTGATCTTCTAGATATACCAACCACGTAAAACTTTTTTGATAATTTCAATCCTAAGTATTTTCCAATTCCTGAGCTTGTACCTGTAATTAAAATAACTTTTTTATTTATATTCATTAAGTTTTTTAAAAATATGTGTTGATAAACTTTGAGTATCTTTGATAATTTTAAGATCATTTAAAATTTTATTATCTGCTATCACAATATTTTTTTTATAATTTGAATATATACTTTTCTCTATAGATGAAATTAAAGTTATAAGAGCAACAGAATCAAATTCAGTTTTTTTTCCAGTTAATGCAAAGTTTTTTCCTTTTTTGAATGGTAATTTTTCTTTTTTAATGATTTTTAACGTTTCCGATAAAACAAGTTCTTTAATTTCATTTTGATTTATTTTTTGATGCATAAATAATTTTTTTTTTTAAAAGAAATTTTATTATCATTTTTGAACATATATCTAAAGAGTTATTTTCTGTATTTACTTTCAAATTATATCTTAAAGGTTTATCAAATTTAAGATCATATCCTATTAAATTTTTCACGATTCCTTTTTTTGCTTTATAAAATAATTTTTTAACATCTCTTCTCTTACATTTTGAAATACTAGAATGTATCCAAATTTCTTTATATTTTTTTTTAATTTTTTTTCTTGCTAAATTTCTTTGAAAATTACACGCATGATTTGCAGATATAATAATTATACATTTTGATCTTAAAAGTATTTTTGTCAATTTTATAAAATTTAGTGTAGATTTTTTTCTCTCCACTAATGAATAATTTTTTTTTTTATAAAAAAATTTATTACATTCGTCTGAATCTAAAATTATTAAAGGAAAGTATTTATTCAAAATATTTAATAATTTTTTCGAAATTGTTGTCTTACCAGAACTAGGTAAACCTGTTAACCAAATAGAGTGCGATTGTTTTAAATAATACATTAAATATAATTGATTTTTTTTAAATGCTTATATAATATTTCAGAAATTTGTTTATTTCCGTAATAATTATAATGACCGCCAAAGCCTTTATCTGCAAAAAGAATATTACTATCTTTATTGAGATATTGGCTTAGATCAAGACAATTAATATCCTTTCTACAACTATCAATAAATTCTTGATAATAATTTGACTTTTTTTCTTTAATATTTACTAAATCATAGTGGGCAGGCATTATTAATAATAAAACTTTTTTGTTTTTTTTTTTTAAATCCTTTTGTATTAGTTTTATTAATTTTAAAGTATTGTTATAGTAGTTCTTGTTTTTAAAGTATTTCAGTCTATCCTCAAAATCAAACTTAAGACCACCTAACAAATTAAAACTTGGGAACATTTTTTTATTAATATTTTTTATAATTTTACTTTTGAAATTTATCTCTATATATTTTAAAGTAAAAAATACGATCAAACTAGATTTTCTGAAAAAATTGTTAAACAGAGATAAGCAGTATGGTTTACTCCACAAATAATTTAAAAACTTTTCTTTATAAAAGATATCATAATTTTTTATTTTATCATGTATTGTAAAAAAATTAGTTTTTTCTAAAATATTTTTTAAAGGAATTTTTTTTTCAACCAATTTTTTTTTTTTATTTATTATAAATGCTGGTTTAAAATAATATATATTGCCGAATTCATAATAATGTTTCCATAAAGATAAATTCCTTCTAATTGTTTCTGGTCCAATTGCAAAAATTAGTATTTTAGATTTATCGTTCTTATTTTTTTTATATCTCAGAAAACTTTGATCCAAACCATAATTTCCAACTCCAAAATTTTTTACATTTGATTTTGTTTTTTTAGATAGATAATACTGCCAAGTTTCATTATCATTTACATATCTACAAAAAGCTAAACTATCTCCATAAGTTGAAATATAATTTTTTTTATTAAACAACCTGTTATTTCTAGCTCCATTCTTTTGTATATTATATTTTGTCCTTATTTTTTTTTTATTAAAATAATTCTCTATTACTGTAGTATTTTTTTTGTAAATACTACCCAAATATTTATCATGCATATATAATTTGAACCTTGATAGATCTTTTTTATCTATTTTTGGAAAGAAATCTTTTTCTTTTGTTATGATATTGGTTACGTATCTATTTTTAATCCAATTATGGCTATTTTCATAATATTTTCTCAAAAAATTAACTAATCTATATAAAAATAATTCAAAAATTAAAATTAATAAAAACGTAAAAAATATTATTTCCATCATTTAAAGTTATTTAAAAAAAAAGATAGATCTTTTTTATTATCTATTTCGAACCATTTATGTTTATAAGTAACTGTCTTTATCTTAAAATTAAATATAATTAATTTGTTAAGTAATTCAGTAATTGAAACTTTATTTTTTTTTTTTACTTCTGGTAATTTTAATTTGATTTTTTTCCACGTATGAGGTGTTATCTTCATTAACCCCATATACTGACCATTAATATTTTTCACACTTTTTTCTTTTTTCCCGATTTCAATTAAGAATTTTTTTTTATCTGTTTTGAAACTTTCAGCATCCATAAGTGGATTTTTATATCTAGATTTCCAATTACTTAGCCAATTTTTATTATTAAGAATTACAAAATTATTTTTTGAATTTTTGAGTAATTTAATTGCTTTTGAATTATAATAAATATCTGAATAAGTAACTATACAAGTATATTTACTTAGCCAAGAATCGGCCATCATTAAAGAATAAACCATGTTAGTATTTTTCCAGTATTTATTAAAAAATTTTTTTATTTTATATTTTTTAAACAAGTTATGATTATATCCAGTTACAAAACAAACTTTCTCAATTTGGTTTTTTTTGTAATTTTGCAAAATATTTTCCATTAAATTTGTTTTATCAAATTTAATTAAAGATTTATGTGAATTTTGAGTTATAGAACCTAATCTTGAACCTCTACCGGCTGCTAAAATTATACCACAAATCATGAAAATATTTTTTTTATAATTTTTTTATCAGTATATTTTATTTTTGACTCTCTTTCGGGGTGCCACATCATTCCTAAAATTTTATTATTATTTGTGGAAAATAGTTCAATACAACCATCTTTTGAAGATGCAATTTCTTTTAATTTTTTCGATAAAGATTTTTTTTTAATACCATAATCATGAAAAGAATTAACTTTGTATTTTTTTTTCGTATTTTTGAAGAAAATAAAATGTTTTACTTTTACATGGTTATTAATTTTAACTATTTTTCCCTTAAAATATAAATTTATTGCTTGAGCTCCTCTACAAATACCTATTAAAGGGGTATTGGTATTAATTGAATATTTTACAAGGTGCCTCTCAATTTTGCTTCGAATATCCTTTTTTTTGGGATCTCCTCCACCACTAAGTAAAATTCCTTTAATTTTTAAATTTTTGATAAGTTTTAACATCAAAGAGAAGTTATTTGGAACTAATATTGGAATATATCCTATTCTATTTAAATAATTAGTTAGTCTACTATCAAGATTATTTCTATCTTCTAAATATTTACCAATTTTTTCAATTCTTTGAGTTACTAATACAATCTTCATATTTTTTTTAATTATACTTTATCTAGTTTGTTTAAGTAACAATCTAAAATAATTTTTTTTTCCTTTAAAATATCAGAAAATAATTTCTCACCACAACCAATTGCTGCTGGAACATTTAATTCTCTGCATCTAATCGCCATATGTGAATTAATTCCACCAAATTTAGTTATTAAACCTTTAATTTTATAAGTAAAGATCCAGTCAAAACCAGGATCCGCATTTTCAATCATTACAATTTTATTTTTAAGCTTCAATCTTTTAAATTTATTTAACAAAAAATATGTCTCTCCTATAATTTTATTTTTTGTTATAAAGTTAGGTGAATTTATTTGATAAGGTGAAATATAAGCTGCGCTTTCATCACTAATTATTTGAGGCATTCTAATCATTTGAATAATCGTGAATTTTTTTTTATTTTTATTAATTTTATTTTTTAAATTTTTTCTATAAATATTATTACTTTTAATGAATTCAATTAAAGGTAAAAATGAAACATCATCTAAATTATAATTTAATTTTTTACATTCTTTTTCTATTTTTCGTATAACTAAACTAACATTTTTTGTAAAAATAAATTTAGCGTATTCTCTCAGAGAAATAGAGTTCTTTATATAATTTAATAAAATTTTAGAATTAATATTTTTGAGGTTTTCTTTATTTATTAAACTTTCAAACTTTAAAATAGAATTTTTTGAAATTAAATTTTTATCTTTTAAAATCTTCTTTTTTGTTATCTTAAAACTTTCAAAATTAAAATAGTTTTTTTCATCATATCTTTTTGATGTTACGTCATAAGTGCCTGGCCTCAAATGGCCATATTTCAAATTAAAAATTTTTTTACTTATTTTATTCTCTTTAACTTTTTTAATGTCTTCTAAAAATTCTGTAGCTACGGTCTTAACAGAGTCTAAGGTTTTTTCTATATCAGTTTTTTTAATTATATTTTTTTCATTTAAAGACACTAAAATACTTTTAGAGATAAATGCATGCCTTGCTAAAATAGAGAAAGGTATTACACCTAAATTTTTACAATCCAATAATATTTTTTTTAAACTTGTGTTTTTAGAATACGTATTTTGTCTTTTTTTTAGTTCATTAATTTGTTTTAAACAATATTCAATAGAGCATTTATTTGATTTTTTAAAATACTTTAAAAATTGATTTTTATGTAACTCCTTAAAAGTTTTTAATTCTTCTATGGAGAGTAAATTGTCGGTAAGTTTATTTACTTGTTTATCAAAGTTAAAGTTAAAAGTTGTGGTTGCAATATTAAATTCTACCTTGTCATGATCATTTGGATTATTTATTAATTTATTTAACCAACAGTTTATTAATTTCTCTCCTATTTTTTTTGGAAGTCCTTCTGGAATAAACGAATTGAAACTTAATCTTGTATCGATATATGGGTGTCCTGATAAAGAAATCATAAGATCAGTTTTTTTTAATTTTCTGTAACCCATTATTTCCCTCGCTTTAGCCCATGTCTTTTTTGTAATAAGTTCTCTATATATTGAAAAAGCAAATGGTTTCGGGGTTCTTCCAATTATCTCAGCAGGATTCCAATCTGGCATTTGACCTAAAACATTTATTCGACCATATATTTCTTTTTGCGGTAATTTTATATTTTTGATCTTTTTTTCTAAATTAGATAATTCATATCTAAATTTTTGTTGTTTTAATTTATCTAACTTATAGATTTTAGATATTGGTCGAACCTGAAAAATAAATATATCTAATTTCTTATTTACTCCAAATTCAATGTCTAAGTATTTAATATTTAATTCTTTTTCAATTTCTTTAACAGAGAACAATAATTTCCTAAATCGTTTAGATTTTAGTTTATTTAATTTGTCTCTAAAAATACTTAATGTTTTATTTGAAAACTCCGAATTTCCAGATGTTACTGTGCTTGTTTTTCCAGATACATCATCATAATTAATTAAATAATATGGAGCAAAACTTTCTGGGTCATGAGTGAATATTACTCCACTCATTGATGTTGAATTTATCATTTTTTGAACAATAAATTCCTCATTAATATTTTTTCTTCCATAACTTTTTATAACTTTGTTTATTGCATTTCTTAAATTTAAATTTTTACATTTAACATTGAGCTCTGAATGATATTTGCCTGCTTGAGAAAAGGTATCTTTGTCCTCATCACTTTTCGAGCTTCTTATTATTAATTTATTTTCATTTTTAAAATATTTTTTGATATTTTTTAAAATTTTATTTTTGTTGTTTTTCCAATCTTTTACTTTATACAACTTTAAATCAGGGATTTTTGATTTATTTAGTTTTTCTTTTAATTCAAGAAGTAATTTACCTTTTGTTAATTTAACGTAATTATTCATTTTTACTTGCATCAACCTCAAATACTTGATTGGATATTTGCTTTATAAATGTTATTTTTATTTTCATTTCCGTCTGTAATTATTTAATTTTATTTAGTAAATAAATTTTTAGATATTTTTTTAAAAATTTTAATTTTGTTGTTAATTTCATAAAATTTTTGTATTTTTTATAAAAATTTTTTTTATTTACTAAAATATTTTTTGAATTTGACAGTCTTTTATTGTCACTTTTATCAGAATTATAAATTGTAAAACAATTTTCTAAGATTTTAATTTTTTTGTTATTAAGTAAAAGATCAATGATGAGCGCCTTGTCTTCGGCTGGACAAAGAGTTTTGTCAAAGATATCTTTTTTATAGTTTATATTTTTTTTAAAAATTATATTTGAGCCCCCAATTCCGGGATTATTTAAAAATAAATATTGTAAAGATATTTTGTTTTTAGGGTTTTTATAATCTACTATTTCATTATTTACGATTGTTTTTGATCTAGCTAAATAACAATCATAATAGTTATCTATATTATTAACAAAATCCTCTATATAGTTATTTGACCAAGTATCGTCGTCATCAAGAAATGCAATGTATTTTGAAGATGCTTTATTATAACCGTAATTTCTAGCCGTTGCCGGACCCACGTATTTATCAATATTGTACAATTTTATATTCTGAGTAAATTCTAAATCAGATTTACAAAATTTTTCTTTACCATTATTCACTACAATTATCTCGTTTGGTTTTAAATTTTGCCTGGATACACTTTCTAAAGACTTTTTGAGTAAATTTAATCTATCGCAGGTTGGAATAACTACTGAAATTGATCTTTCAATCATTGAGAACTATTCATAATTCAATAAATTTTTTTAAAGTTTGTATAAATTTGGATATATTATTTAAATTAAGCATAGTTTTATCTTTTTTTATTGGTTCAAATACTTTTCAAACAGATAATATAATACTTTTTTAAATTTTATGATATTTCAATTAGATTATCTGACAGTTGTCTTACTTTAGCTTTATTATTTGTTCCGTAAATTTTTTCAAAACCTCTTAAATATTTCTCTACTTCTTGTTTTTTAATACCCCCTGGAATTTTAATAGGCATTTTATATGAGTTTTTCCAAATATTTTTTAATGATAATTTTTCAGACAATAAATATTTTGTTAGACGATAAAATTTATTTTTTTTTTCTATTTTTGTAGACTCAATTTTTGGCTCTAGATTAACTTTATCTTTATCAAAATCTTTTAAAATAATTTCTGAAGATAAATTCATTTTATTGAAACCAACAATATACTTATTTTTTTTCAAATATTTTTTTGAATTTTTTTTTATACTTATTAGCCATTTATCAAAATCACCTGGATTATTAACTTCAATACATGACTTTAATATATCTTTTTGAATATGAGTTTCGTTGGATATATCATCTTTATTAATAAAATATGCTGTAGGTTTTCCAATTATCAATGAAGATATTGCAGTTGAACAGCCATTATGCATAACTCCTTTTGATGCTAGTATGTATGGTGTTACATCATCAATTGGATTAACAATTTCTATATTATTAAAATTTTTGGTTATTTTTTTCCAATAATCAATATCCTCTCTTGGGTGAGGCCTGATTATCATTTTTAAATTTTTCATTTTGTTTTTTATTTTTTCTAAAAAATTCATAAAATATAAAAAATTTCTGTGCTTATATTTAATTTGAGTGGCAACATTTTTTACATCTATTTTAGTTATTTTTTTACTTATATTAGATTCTTTCAGCATTTTTTCATTATAGCTAATATGAAAATCAGGATCATAAAGTGCTAAAAAATCTGAGTTAAATAATATAAATTCACCATATTTACTTTTAATTTTTTTTCTATTTCTCTCAAAAATTAATAAATTCTTTTTTTTTAAAAGGTCTTCTTTTAAATGACCCGGTAAAAGTATATTTTTTTTTTTGTTTAAAATTATTTTTGCAGATTTTAAAATATGATTATTAAAACAATAATATTTATCTAAGTGTTTTATATTTATACTGGTCAGCCTTGTTTTCAACATATATTTATAAAAATCTAACATTGACAAACCTGGTACATAATTTTGCATACTTCTATTCATTTCTTCATCAAAAATACAAAATACGTCACACTTCTTTTTTATAAGATCTATAGTTGTGCTACTGATAGATCCTTTTGCCATAAATATACCACCCCTACTTTTTTTTTGTGCAATAAGTTGAAAAAGATCACTTTTACTTCCTATGTATATTCTGTAATTTTTTTTTAACGCTTCATATGATAAATACACTTTGTGTGGAATCTCTCTTACTTTAATCTCTATTGGTAAATATAAATTTTTTTTTAGTTTCATTAAAATCTTTTGACAGAAATTATATATTACTCACTAAGTTCTTTTTTAATTTTTTCATACTCGTTCATTTTTATTTTTAGAAAATTTATTGTTATTTTTGTTTTATAAGAAAGCCCTTTTGGAGTAAGCATGTATATATATCTAAACTTATTTTTACTTTTATTAAAATTCTTAATTTTAAGTATCCCTTTTTGTTTAAGAGCTTTAATACAATAGTTAAGTTTTCCCAAACTAAAATTTACATTCTTAGCTAATTCCCTTTGAGATATTTTGGGTTGTTTGTATATTTCTCTTAATATTTTTATTTCCTCTTCTTGAATTTTCATAGTGTTCAAATTTTGAACATTAATAGATACACTATCTACTTAACAGGGTAAAGAATAATCTAGATAATTTAATTTTAAAATATATTAATAAATGATAAGAAAGCTTTATCCATTTGACTATTCTATTGCTAGTGGCGGGAACGACAAGGCAATAAGGTTTTTTAGAAAATTCATTCCTTTTAAAGTACATAAGTTTGATACTGGCCAAGGCTATAGTGGTTGGAAAATACCTCATGCTTGAGATGCAGTAAAAGAAATAATTAAAGATAAAAATAAAATTATTTTTAATTCAAAAAATTAATTTTTTGGCTTGGCAATACAATTTAAATCTTTTAAAGGCTTCGTAAGCTATAATGAGTTAAAAAGAGAATTTTTTAATTAAAAATAGACTTTAATCAATAATAATAGTTTTTTTATGTCGAAATTTTAGCTTTATACTTTTGGAACAATTTTGGGAATATATCTTACTTAAATTTGAATATTAATTTTGATGTTCGCAAAATTTTTAATTTAATGTATGTATTCATTAAAAAACTATGAATATTTTAGGTTTAAATTTAGGACATGATTCTTCAAGCGCCTTATTCAAAAAAGGAGAGATTGTTGCTGCTTGTGAACAAGAAAGATATAGTAAACTAAAACATACAAGAGAATTTCCTATAGATGCAATAAACGATTGTCTTAAAATTGGAAAACTTAAGATTAGTGATGTTGATTTAATATCTGTAAGCTTCCTTCCAGAAAAACATCTCAAAGAATTTTATTTAAAACCTGCATTTGAAGATCAAAGGAAATTAAGTTTTATTTTTGATAATAAGGAAAGAATAAAAAACTTAATTAATTTAGAAGAAATTATTAGGTCAAAACTTAAATATAAAAAAAAAATTGAATTTAATAATCACCACTATTGTCATTTGGCAAGTACATTTTATCCAAGTGGTTTTCAAAAATCTTTAATTGTCTCATTTGATGGCCTAGGTGAATATGAAACAGGATTAATTGGTATTGGTAAAAAAGAGAAAATAAAAGTAATTCATGATAAAAATGTTTTTCCTAATTCTTTAGGCCTAATTTATTCTGCACTAACATATTATCTTGGTTGGAAAGCATTTTACGATGAAGGAATTGTTATGGGATTGGCTCCATATGGAAATCCAAACGATAAGATTTCAAATTCCAAAAAAACTTATGCTGACGTATTTAGACAAATCATTAAATACAAAAAAGGATTAGAATATGAAATCAACCCTGAATGGATTACATATAATTATGAGAGAAACACTTGGGTGAGTAAAAAGTTTTTAAGACTTTTTGGAAAAAAAAGGGAGTATAATGATAAAATAAAAAAACATCACAAAAATATTGCTGCTGCTCTTCAAAACAGATTGGAGCATGTTGTATTAAAACAATTAAGATATTTAAAAAAAAAATACAAAATTGATAGATTGTGTATAGCAGGTGGAGTGGGTTTAAATTGTTCTCTAAATGGAAAAATCCACTCTAGTAAATTATTTAAGGAAATATTCATACAACCAGCAAGTGGAGATGCTGGACTTTCTTATGGAGCAGGCTTGGTTTCATTCTTAAAAAAAAATAAAAGTTTTGAGAAATTAAAAAGAAGAAATTTTTATTTAGGATCAAGATTCAATAATAATGAAATTAAAAAAGCTTTAATAAAATATCAAAAAAAAATAAAATTTAGCTTAGAAACAGATATTGCAAAAAAATCATCAAAACTAATATCCGAAGGAAATATTCTAGGATGGTTTCAGGGTCCAGCAGAATTTGGTCCCAGAGCATTAGGAAATAGAAGTATATTATGCAAACCATTTCCAAGTACTATGAGGGATCATTTAAATAAAAATGTAAAATTTAGAGAAGCATTTAGGCCTTTCGCTCCTGCAATTTTAAATAAGTATGCCAGTGATTATTTTAATTTAAATCATGAAAGCCAACATATGCTTATTGCAACCAAAGTAAAACCCCATAAAAAAAAAGATATACCTGCTACAGTACATGTCGACAATTCTTGTAGAGTACAAACGGTAAATGAAGAAACAAATAAAAAATTTTATGATCTAATTGATAATCTTTATAAATTAACAAATATTCCTGTTATTTTAAATACTTCTTTTAATGTAAAAGGACTGCCAATAGTCAATGATCCAGAAGATGCAATATTATGTTTTTTAAAATATAATATAGATTATTTAGCGATTGGAGATTACATGGTAAAAAAGTCCAAATGAATTAGATTTAAATATTTAAATTTTGAGATTTATTTTTTTGAATTTTTACAAATTTAAAAAATTTTCCAATAATTTTACACCTGCTTTAGAACTTTTTTCAGGATGGAACTGCACACCATAAATATTTTCATTATTTATTATAGAGGTTATTTTTACTCCATAATCAGCAATACCTATTATCTTACTTTTATCTTTCAAATCAAAAACATAACTATGATCAAAATAAAAATCAGTATTTTGATTTATATTATTAAATAATGAATTATCGTTTAAAAATTTAACATCATTCCAGCCAATATGAGGAATGCCAAATTTACATTTTAAAGATTTTAAAGATACAACCTCTCCATCAAGAAAATTGAGTCCAGTTGTAATTGAATTTTCGTGGCCTTTAGAGGCTAATAGTTGCATTCCTAAACATATTCCGAAATAAAATTTTTTTTTCTCAATTATCTGCACTCTAAGTTCATCAAGCCAACCTTTTTCTTTTATTTTTTTCATTGCAATTTCAAAAGATCCCACTCCTGGAAAAATAATTTTATCTGATATTTTTAATTGCTCCGGGTTATTTACTATCGAACAATTAAAATCTAGAGATTTAATACATTTATAGATTGAATTGAGATTTCCAAGTCCAGAGTCAATAATTGATATATTCATTAAACTCTTCTAAGTGGAATACCACTGTTAAGTATTTGAGATCTAGTTTGAAAAATATTTTGATCTCTATTTGCAAAATAACTTCCAGCTGAAATACCCATAGCTTTAGTTTGTGAAAAACCCTCTATAAAATGTTTTGCAACACCACATCCACCAGATAAAATTATAGGAATTTTAATTATATTTGAAACTTTGTTGCCAACTTCTAAATTAAGTCCAACACCCATACCATCTCTTTGAACATCAGTTAAAACTATTTCTCCAGCACCTAAATCTTCAACTTTTTTCACCCAATCATATAATTTTATACTTTTCTTATTAGTTTCATTTTTTTCATGAACAATCCATTCTAAATTATCTTTATAAAAATCAACTCCTATTACTATACATTGTGCTCCAAACTCTCTTGAAGCACTTTTAATTATACTAGGATTTATTAATGCTTGAGAATTTATGAATATTTTGTCAGCACCATTTTTCAACAATAAACTAATGCAGTTCAAAGATTTTACTCCACCACCAACAGTAAGTGGCATATAAATTTCTGAGGATATTTTTTTTAAAAAATTCACATAAGGAGCATCTTCAGAAATTTTATAAGAATCAATATTTAATAGCAATAACTCATCTGCTAATTGAGACTCAAATATTTTTGCTTGAGATATTGGATCTCCAATATTTTTATGTTTTTTAAATTGTTTTGATGTAACGAAAACATTTAAATAGTCTTTTTCAATTATTTTAAATTTTAATAGAAATTTTGGTATTATTCTTTTTTTTAACATGTGATTTGATTAGCCATTTTCATCTTTCCACTTATTAAAAATATTTTTT
>TARA_B100001057_G_scaffold108063_1_pt1 | contig 17656 bp, 8 predicted proteins | sample TARA_B100001057 | Tara Oceans TARA_B100001057 (sample SAMEA2621839) | marine metagenome | biome: marine biome (ENVO:00000447); feature: surface water layer (ENVO:00002042); material: "saline water (ENVO:00002010), including plankton (ENVO:xxxxxxxx)" | depth 5 m
TATATTAGTACTGTAATTAAAAACGAACGAATAATGAAAATCACTATCGACCTTAAATACTTTGTTATCGCTATCATCTCATTGGTGTTAGCCTATATGACTTTAACTTATGAGATTGACAAGTATATCTCATTTGCCGGCGAGATGAACGCAATGTTCTTCTTTATATGTACCTCAACAATGGGCTTATTGTCCTTGTATGGTTCATTTGTAAAATTAAGTAAGTAATCATTAAAAACGGAAATATGAAAGTACAACACACATTTAAAGCCACTGCCACTGGCTTCGAGCTTAAAGCTCAAGATGGTTCAACTATTACCATCTCTAAAGAACATAAGAAATTCAAATGGCTAGAGGGCCAAGAATCTAATAGGGTTATCAACGTATATCCTAATGGTAAGATGACCTCATCGGCCGACTATAAGGGTCTGTATGCCTCTAGTGGTACTAAGAAGTTGCCCAAGGTTAAGTTGACTAAATTGGACGACCTTAAGTTTAATGAGGATCTGTTTATCCCTATGCCTACCGGTACTGTGGCTGACAAGTTCTTCTCTAATGAGGGTGGTTTCATGCCCGGCTCCAACATCATGGCGGCAGGTGCACCAGGTGTAGGTAAGACTACTGTACTACTTGAGCTACTACACAAGGTACATGCGCAGAACCCTAATAAGAAAGTCTTGTTTATCTCAGCCGAGATGAACCAACTAGACATGGCTAGGTACCTGAAGAGGTTCCCACACTGGGGCCAATTGCCTATCCTGTTCTTGTCCGACTATACAGACGCTAACCCTCAGGCTATTATCGAGTCTACCCTGAAGCAGGGTTGGGATATAGTACTTACCGACTCTTATACTGAGGTCAATGACACTGTTAAAGAGGAATGTAATCTGACGAGGTCTAAGACCGAGAAATGGTTCTTGGATCTTATGATTGCCCAGAACCAGGGTAAGAACAAGCGTAAGGTCTATACTACCTTCATCACCATTCTACAGTTATCTAAGGGTGGTACGTTCGTCGGTTCCAATAAGCTGAAGCACATGACGACGGCCATGATGGAGCTGAACTGGAAAGGTGGCGAGAATTCTACCCAAAGGTATATGGAGTTCAGTAAGAACCGTTTGGGCCCAGTAGGTCAGAAGATGTACTTTAACTTCGACAATGGCGTAACCTTCGATCAGGCTAGATACTCTAGGGATCTACTGAATGACGCTATGTTGGCTGAGGAACGTGAGAAGTTGGAGTCTGAAGATGGGGCTTTCGACGCCCTGTTCGGTAAGCTAGAAGTACATACTGAAGAAACAGAAGAGACTGCCCCGGCTGAGGCATAATCAGCTATTTCCGTTTTAATTACAGAGGGGCCACTGTGGCAGCAGAGGGCCCCTCGCTGTGAGAGTACATGGCTGCTGGCGCGAAGGGGGCCCAGAAGGCCTCCCAGGCGTGTGTGTTCGCGCGCTTTTGTTTGACTGGCCTCATCATAACATGAAAGTTGACTGAACGTGGGCCCGTCTTGGCAAATACTGGCTTTTTAGTATGAAAAGTTGGTATATATCTAGCTTTGCTGGGAGTGGCCTTAAATACTGGACTGGCTAAACTGTGCTAGATTTACTATATATTACTGGGTTACTCTAGATTTCTTCTATCCTCTGTACAGTAATAGACTATACCTATTATACATAGGCTAATCATTATCTCTGGTATGTAGTCGTATACTTCCATTTCTTATTGGTGTATACTTATATGTATGTAGTGGAAAAGGTTTATTTGTCTAACCATGTAAACCATCTGTTCATTATGTACCAGAAGATGACCATGATTGCAATTAGTTTTAAGATTAACATGTATGCCTATACTGTAGTTGTTGTGTCCCCTTTGTTTTACTTCCCTATGTATTATGTTGTGTAGAAGTTTTGTTTCGCTTTGAGCCGGCGTTTTTAGCCGGCTTGTTCCTCTATAATCTTGAAGTTGGTGCCGCCGATCAGATACATGTCGTGCAATGCCGGCACTGTCTGGTATGTGACTGGCGTGAACTGTTTCGTCAGCCTAGCTCTGTTGGCCATGTCGATAAATGTAATATCTACCGGCTGACCTAGTGTCTCATAGATGAGGACACCTAGAGTATACTGACCGTCTGCATAGCCGAAGTCATACTGATTACCACCTACTTGAGCTGATAGAATAATGTCACCTACCTGCACTACCGTCTGTAGCGGTGAGTTGGCTGCCATAGCTGAGATTCTAACACCCTTCGCCTGTGGAATAGCATATAGGACTGGTCCTCCGACACCGTCTACTACTGGATAGTAGGACTGGTCTAAGTCGATAGGTGAGGTTCTAGCCCAGTCTACACCTAGATAGTTCTTCTCTACGTATCTGGCATTAGGCTGTGTCTGTACTTTTAATTTCTCTGTTACGTGGTGGACTACACTTCTGTTTGCTCCTCCTCCGAAGGTCTCTTTATCTGTATAACCGAATGTGTAGATACCTATTATATCTCCCTCGTTATTTAGGATAGCTGAGCCCGAGTTACCACCGATAGCCGGTAAGTTTAAGAACAGAGAGTCGACTGCCTGACCTGAGTCGTTGATATTAAAGTGAGCGTCTCTGATAATACCCTTAGACATTGAGTCTGTATCGTATCCACCTGGGAAACCACACAGCCAGACTGTCTGGCCAGTTAGTGGTTCTACTGAAGAGATCTTCAGCAGGTGATTGGCTTGAATGGTAATACCTGTTTTAATCAGACATACATCTGCTACCGCATCGTAGAATATCCACGAAGGGTCTACTCTATACCAGTTGTCTAGATAGTTAATCCAAACTTGATCGAAGATCTGGTGATTACCACTACCGTCTAGTTGAAATACATTGTGAGCACATGTTAGGAACCAGCCTTCTGCACCATCAGTTGCTACACCCTGAGCATTCTGTTGTAGACTAACCCACTGGCCTGAACCTACGAATTGTTCTTCTGCAGAAGCAGTTTTCTTAATCCAAACTGATGAACATGCATACTTAAATAGAATATCATACTTCTTAATCATTCTAGCCTCTTCCTCATCGAAAGCTAATTTACCTACCTGTGATTTAGATGAGATTTCAAACTCTTCGTCTGTACCTGGATTAAGTGTTAGTGAAGGCAATTGTAATTTGTTATTCTGTATAGAGATAACTTGATTACCGAAGTATAATGAATTGTCTGACAGGAATAAGTGTCTGATTTTATTCTCTGCATTACCTAAGTCATAGGCTGCATTTGTATCTGGTATAATATGTGAAGTCATTGTACCTCCCATACTACCACCTGACTCTAGTGAGTCTATTGATGCTATAATATCTGTTTGGTCTACTGCTGATTCTAATGAGTCTACTGAAGCACTTAATGTATTTGAGCCTGCTAATGCAAGTTCTAATGAGTCGATTGAATTGTTGACTGCTGTATCATTATAGGTTGAACCTGGTTGTGAGCCCGCGTTCGATACACCTCCAGCTGGAGTTTCATATTGAATTTGTATCTCATCATCAGCTTCTAGTGCGAAACCTGCTGTTGTTTGGTCCCATACTAATTCTGAACCTGCTTCTAATGTAGCAGTATTGACTATACTACCATTATATTTCCAAGAAAAACCTTCTTGTGTTTTGTGACCGTTTACGAATACCATGATGGCATCTGTTTCTCTTGCAGCATTAGTAAGAGTTATACCTGTGTCACCATTTGTTTGATTTGTTGTAAAAGTTTCTACTACATTATCTCTTCCTGTGATAGAATTAATAGTATTCTGTAGGCCTATTACCTGTTTTACCTTAATTTGAGCCATATTTGCTAGACATAGTTTTTTGTTATACTATATCTATCTTAGCTTTTAGTTGTATTTAGGTAAGCTTCGTTAATTAGTTGTTGATAGTAGTGTGATGCCCAACCCGGATCTACAATTTTAGCATTTGTAGGTGGATTATTTGAATTAATGTGCATTGATTTAAAGAAATATGGCTCATTGGGTCCAGTTACACCAGCATTATGATAGATTGCATTCTTTTCCCATTGAGGTTTAGCTTGATTAGCCCAAGTGAAGTCTAATTCTTCTCTAATAGGTGTAGAATAACCTAATTTCCATAAATTCCAAAGTACTGACCACATATCTGCACACCAAATTTGAATTTCATGCCAATCCGGAGCCTCTCTTTTGACTTCCATCACCCTCATGTTTACATTTGTATACAGTTTTTCGCAATCTTTATAGACATTATCCCAGAATTTGTAGTCAATACCTGGTCTTAAGATGTATTGAGCTCCTCCAGATTCTTCTTCTTTAGATTTTACTAGATTAATATCAATGTCTATCGCGCCGCACATGTCTTTTAGTAGTCCATGACCCTTGCTTTCAATGTATTTTGGCCCAATATATGACCGAGTATCAGACAAATAACACTCTTTTTGCGCGTTTTTGTCGAAAAATGACTCAAAATCGATAGGTTTTGTCAAAGCTATGTCACAATCATGATAAAAAATGTTCTCTTTTTCTAGCCACGGGTGTTTCTGCCAATGCTTTTTTAAGAGATGTGGTCTGATAGATGAAATGTAACCCCAATGACCTCGAGTATCTTTATAGTACTCGAACAAGACTCCTTTCTTCTCCCATTTTTTCTGAACTTTTACAAAATAATCTTCAGGAGGCTCGCCCGTTCTTGGAGTCGAGCTTACTATATGAACGCAATTTAAGTCTACATTTCCGTTTTTTTCGAACGAAAGAAGTAGAGCATCTATCTGCCAAGCGTAGTAAAAAACTGCAGGTTGAGCGCAAATATAGTAAATTTTGTCCATCTTGGAATCTTGTTTTTAAGCTAGCCTACTAGTAAGTTAATTATACCTATGAATCTAGCAGGTTATGCGTCCAGTGGCCATGTATGGGCCTCCAGAGAGCTGTTTTACCACTCTAAAGCACCTTTTACTTTATCTTCTTCATCTACCCAAGAGAAAAGTCTGGACTCAAGAACGTCATGTAAAACTACTGTCTTTTCGTCGACTTCCCAGTTGTAAAAATACTGATAACCGAAGAGTGCAACGTCGGGTCCCATCTTCTGAATTATCTTGTCGGAGAAGGTTTTACAGCCATGAGCCCAAGTAATTCTATCATAACAAGACAGGCATTCTTCGATTATTCTAGCACCCGGAGCTGCTCCATATACTGTACAATCTAACAGTGTATTATTGTTCTGTGAAGGCTTTAAGCCTGACATAAAGGTATGATCTGGAGTTAATTGGTCTCTAACTGTGTTAAAAGATTTAACAGGTCTAGCATCTACATCACAGTAAATACCTCCCATATCTCTTAAAAGTAACATTCTAATTCTATCTGAAATAAATGCCCATTTGTATAAGTCTGGGTCCTTGATGTAGTTTTGTAAGAATGGGTCTTCTGGGTATTTTTCTGTGAAAATCTCGTTACCCCATAAGTAATGTTCCCAATCCGGATGTAAACTTTTCATCTCATCGACAAAATCTTTACAATGTTGAGGCATTTCCTGATCGCCTACCCAGATTTGATGTATAATCTTTGGAATTTGTATGTTATCTTTGGCCATATATTTAATTAGTTAACTTGATACTAATTATATAACCTTCTTAGAAATTGTTTACTCTATTCCTTCGCCACCTTCAGGACCGGGACCACCTATAGGAGATAATTCTTTACCTCCACCTGAACCAGAACCAGAACCACTGCCACTGCCACCACTACTTGGATTAGTTAGAGTAACTGCGCCTAGGTATTGGCAAGCTGAAGTAGAGCCGAATGAGAATCTAAAGGAGTATGTAGCTGCTGATAATCCATTTTTGGAATATGCACCAACACTACTTGAAGACCACCAACCAGATGCATTTATCCAATTGCCACTGTTAATCTTATATTCAATTAAAGTAACTGCACCTCCACACGTATCAGTTAGTGTCCATGATAGTTGACCATTGGAACCTCCGGAGAATGTAGGGTTAGATGAAGATACTAACGGTGGAGTCGACATGAAATCACAACCACAGTTTTCTACTACAGTACCTGAAGCTGTTAAAGTTGAACTGCCACCACCTGAAGGCATAATAACTGAACCAGATACATCAGGAGATGAAATGTATTTTGTTATAGAAGCAGACCCTGAAGATGTTGCCCCTGTTACATTAAATGATGATACTGAAGAATCACCTTGATAACGAACAGAATAATTATGTGCAGTCCCTACATTACCTGTAAATGTATCTGAACTTTTAATTGGAGTAACACCACTCATATTAGAAGCATAGTTAAGTGTAAACGATAGGGTTTGTGCAATTAGTGATGTTGTAATTTCTAAATTAGTAATATCAGCATATTGAGTTGTATTTCTAGGGTCTTTACCTGGCATAAAGAAACTGAAAGCAATACCTTCTTTCATATAGGTATTCTCAACATAAATAACATGTGTACCTGTTATCAATACAGTACCACTTGGAGACGTGTTCGAGAAAGTACCAATTTCTGCTTCATAGTCTGTTGTGTTACTTGATTGTACAGCTGCATGAAAGTTTTCAGCGGAAGAACTTGCAGTACCTGTAAATGTAATAGAGTAACCTCCACCATTAGTAGAAGTAGTAGCGATTGAATAAGCACATACACCAACACCATTATTACTATTAACCAATGAAGTACTTATATTATTTACAACTGTTGATGATGAGTTTGTATAGATGTTCCATTGATGAGTGTATGCTACATCCTCAATAATACCTGTTACATCTACTCTACCGCTACCACCACCTGCCGGCATCGCCACCTCAACCTGTATGTTAGCTATATTAGGAGATGAGTTATTATATGATAGAGATGTATCGTAAGTTCTTCTAGCGTTTGAAAGAGCCAATTCGTTTTCACTAACAGTTGCAGCATTAAAAAACCCATTAATTGGAGCTACTAAATCATAGGATGCTAGTTGTGTTGACCCTGCAGTACCAGTAATAGTGACATAAACACTTTGAGCATCTGTATTAGCCCATGAAGGATTAGATCCAGTGAAAGAACCTCTCTTAAACTCAACAATATAATTATATTGTTTTGCTACGTTACTACCAGTAACTGTAACTGTAGCACTACCACCACCTGATGGCATACTACCTAAACTAAGTACTATATCTGTACCACTATTACTAGATGTAAGAGGTATTGAATTATCAGATACTCCTGTTACTGTATAAGTTGTATTCGAATCTGTATTTTGTAGAGAAATAGTTTGAGAATGACTGCTACCTGTTTGACCTGTGAACTGATGGCCTGGATATGAAGCATTATCAGTAAATGGATCTTGAATAATAACAGAGAATGTATGATTTACTCCTTGTGTTCTAGTTACAATATCTACATCACCGCTACCACCACCTGATGGCATAGTAACCGTACCTGTTATTGTAAAATCAACATTATTTATAGTTACATTAGATATATTACTATCACTCTCTGTTGCACTTAAGATTTGCATAATTTGTACGTCTGTACTACCTACTATGCTGATTGAAAAATTAAACTGATCTCCAGTATATCCTGTATATGTTTGACTATATGGAGCTCCTGAAATAGAACCACCACCTGATGATATTTGAGCAGTAAGACTGTAAGTATAATCCGGTTGGTCTGAACCACCACCTATATTGTATCTAATTTGATGACCAGAAGTACTAGGCATTGTAAAACTACCAGTAATATATGAGTTGGTTGTAGTTGTACCATTTACTGCGGTTCGAATAGTATTGGAAGAATAACTTGCTGTTGATGATATATTATTTAATGTATAATCACTTGGATTAGGGTTTAAATTTACTCTCCATGAACATGTAGTACCTGGAGTTTCACTAAATGTATGTGATAATGATGATTTACCTGCATAGCTCTCTGAAACATCAGACCAATTTACAGATGGAGTGTGTTTGACTATTGTTATTCCACCACTTGGTGTTTGGTTTTGTCCATTTGCATCAAATGGATCTGCTACATCACTTACAACAACTATACTAGCTGTCTGTGGGTTCTGATTAGCTGATGCAGTAATTAAAACATTAAATGTCATATCTGCAGTAACTGTACCTGAAATTTGATATGCAGTAACTAATAAAGAGTTGTCTGTAGAGTCAGTAACAACTGAAATAGTACCACCACTACCAGCTACTGTAATTACACTCGTAGCATCAATATCACTAAATGTATAACCTGAATCAGCAGATACTGTATTAGTTAAAGTAAACTGAGTACCATAAGGCATATCAATAAAATAAGTATCTGCATCACCATAATATGTATGGTCACTTGCTATATTATCTAATGAAACATTACTACCACTATTTACCAAATTAATAGTTACTTGATAATTACAGTCGTTTGAAGTAGTCCAGTTTGTACCATCATAATAGTATGCTGTAGTGTCACCTACCTCTTGATACCATCCTGCTGCAATTGGAGAACAGTCATAAATTGTTGTTTCTGAACAATCATTGGTAAGTTCATTAGGTAAATCTACTTGAGCCCAATTATTACCACCTAAGTTTAAATTCCCTATAAATGAGCCTTCTGGAGTTGTTGCGCCACATATATAAGCAAGACTAGGAGAACTAGCTGTATTGTTTTTCTGTAAAGCAATATGTTGTATTTGATTTTGTTCAGCACCTGGTAAAACTGTATTCTGCATATAAGATACAGTCTCATCCGCATCATCCGAACTTAATACAATAATAAATTTAGCAACACCATTTCTCCACTGACCTGCAAATTCATTAGTACCTACTTCTAACAGAGCTCTACCTGCTGGTTGCATATCACCTGAACCATCTACAGCAGTCGAATTACTATTACTATTATCTAAAGCATTTAGTACAGCAGAAACAGTGGTGTTATTAGCTTGTGTCATTTTCTGCCAACAAGTGATAAAATGAGTACCACCTGGAACAGTTTCACTTATTTTTTGACCTGCTGGTAAGTTTTGATAAAAACCAGCACTTGAATATGCTGGAGAAGATAATAAAGTATCACCTTCATAAGTAACAATACCTACTCTATAGTCACCACCAGATAAAGTATTGATTTTATTACCAATATATGTAGTATATTGTTGCTTTAAAATAGGCCAGTAAGCATAATGTCCTGAATGTGAATAATCTAGGACAAACACCACATCCATTCCTTGATTACATGGATTAGTAACACCACCAGTCATATCTGTTCCTGCTCCTGAACCAGAGCCTGAACCACCACCGGAGGTAATACCATTTAAAGTACCTGTTGAATCAGAGAAAATGGACATAGAAGTACCACCACCTGAACATACCGTATTTACGTCTGTTGCATGATATGTTACCTGAATCTCATTTGCAGGCTCTTCGCATTCTACTTGGGTATTTAATCTATATACTGATAATGCCATTTAGTTAAGCAGTTAATTTATTTATAGTGACTTATGCAGTCAATTGCCATCTTAAAGATGCTGTATATCCACTCGCGTTTGATCCACCATCTACACATTCTATATAAACTGCTCTACCGTGTAAATCTCCTGTTGAGATTGAGGTTACTGTATATTGTTTAGTATTTGCTGTATGTGTCCATGAACCATGGTCGTATAAAGTACCACCTGAGTCCATCGATCTCAATCTGAATGATGTACTTCCAGTTGCATTAGCTGCACCAAATGATGTTTCAATTCTATTCATAGTACTTCCACTAAAGTTTGAAGGAACTACTGCAAATGACTCATCAACATTTGAAGCAACAAACGCTTCTTGTCTACCTATTGGATTAAGAGCTATATGTTCATATTGATATGCTGATGCACCTGTTGGACCTGTTGGACCTGTTGGACCAGTATTACCTTTTATACCTGATGGACCGCCTGGACCGTCTGGACCTGTTGGACCAGTTGGACCTGTTGGACCAGTATTACCTTTTGCACCACCTGGACCTGTTGCACCTTTTGCACCAGTTGGACCTGTACCACCGGCAGAACCAGTTGCACCAGCAGGACCAGTATTACCTTTTGCACCAGTTGGACCAGTTGGACCAGTATTACCTTTTGCACCATTTGCACCATTTGCACCAGGAGAGCCAGTATTACCTTTTGCACCTGTCGGACCAGTTGGACCTGTATTACCTGCACCAGTTGCACCTTTTTGTCCTTTTGCTCCATCTATACCAGAAAGACCTGAGGAACCACTTGTTCCATCAGCACCATCTCCACCATCTCCACCCGCTGGACCGCCTGGACCGTCTGGACCTGTTGGACCTGTTGGACCTGTTGCACCTTTTGCACCAGTTGGACCACTACCACCTGCTGAACCAGGGGTTCCGTCAGAACCGTCAGCACCTGGAGAGCCAGTATTACCTTTTGCACCAGTTGGACCTGGAGAGCCTGTAGCACCTTTTGTACCATTACTACCTGGAAGACCATTACTACCTGGAGTACCTGCTGTACCGGTTGTACCTTTTTGGCCAATCTCACCTTTTTGTCCCTTTGCTCCATCTACACCAGATAGACCTGAAGAACCTGAAGTTCCATCATTACCATCATTACCATCACCACCATTTGAACCATTTACACCAGGAGCACCTTTTTGTCCTTTAGCACCTGCACCACCGGCTGAACCAGTACCACCGTCAACACCAGGGGCACCTGTTGCACCTTTAGCACCTGTTGGGCCTGTTGGGCCTGCTGGACCAGTTATACCGTCAACACCAGATAGACCAGAAGAACCTGAAGTTCCATCATTACCATCTGTACCATTTGAACCTGCTGGACCTACTGGACCAGTATTACCTATACCGCCTGTTGGACCTGCTGGACCTTCTGCACCTTTAGCACCAGTTGGACCAGTACCACCTGTTTCACCTTTTGCACCTTTGGCTCCATCTACACCAGACAGACCTGAAGAACCACTTGTTCCATCATTGCCATCTGTACCATTTGAACCTGCTGGACCGGTTGAACCTTTAGCACCAGTTGGACCAACGCCACCTTGTGAACCTGTTGAACCTTGTGGACCTGGACCACCATCAGCACCATCTTGACCAGTTGCACCTTTTTGACCTTTGGCTCCATCTACACCAGACAGACCTGAAGAACCACTTGTTCCATCATTGCCATCTGTACCATTTGAACCTGCTGGTCCTGTATCACCTTTTGAACCTGAGCCACCTGTTGGACCTGCTGGACCTGTATCACCTTTTGCACCTTGTGGACCTTGAATAGGACCACCGTCAATCCATGCACTTCCATTCCAGATATGCATCGAATCATCTTCTTGTACAATATATGCATCACCTTGTGTATTTCCACTTCCTGGTAAATCAGTTGTAGCGGCAACATTACCTATAAGTGTAACACCTGTACCCGCAGAACCCTGTGGACCTGGAGTACCTGTTGCACCTTTTATACCTGGTGAACCTGCACCAATCTCACCTTTTTGACCTTTGGCTCCATCTATACCAGATAGACCTGAAGAACCTGAAGTTCCATCATTACCATTTGCACCAGGAGAACCTGTTGCACCTTTTGCACCACCTGGACCTTCATTACCATCATTACCGTCTGCACCTGGAGTACCTGCTGGACCGTCTGGACCAGTACCACCTGTTTGACCAACTTCACCTTTTTGACCTTTTGCACCATCTACACCAGATAGACCTGAAGAACCTGAAGTCCCTGAGATACCAGCATTACCTGCTGGACCTGTTGGACCAGCTTCACCTGCTGGACCTTCAATACCTTGGTCACCTTTTGGACCTGGACCACCGTCAGCACCATCTTGACCAGTTTCACCTTTTTGACCTTTGGCTCCATCTACACCAGAAAGACCTGAGGAACCACTTGTTCCATCAGCACCAGCTGCACCATTTGAACCTGCTGGACCTGGAGGTCCTGCTGGACCTTCATTACCATCAGCACCTGGAGAACCAACTTGACCTGGAGTACCTGCTTGACCTGCACCACCTGTATCACCTTTTTGACCTTTAGCACCATCGACACCTGATAGACCTGAAGAACCACTAGTTCCATCATTACCATCTGTACCATCATTACCACCAGCACCTGGATTACCTTGAGGACCTGCTGGACCGTCTGGACCTGTTGGACCGTCTGGACCTGTACCACCTGTTTGACCAACTTCACCTTTTTGACCTTTTGCACCATCTACACCAGATAGACCTGAAGAACCTGAAGTTCCGTCATTACCATCTGTACCATCTGAACCTGCTGGACCTGCTGGACCAGTATTACCTGCACCACCTTGTGGACCTGCTGGACCATCTGGACCTGGACCACCGTCAGCACCATCTTGACCAGTCTCACCTTTTTGACCTTTTGCACCATCTATACCAGAAAGACCTGATGAACCACTTGTTCCATCAGCACCAGCTCCACCTGGAGCACCTGGACCACCTGCTGGACCATCTGGACCTGTTGGACCATCTGGACCTGGACCACCGTCAGCACCATCTTGACCAGTCTCACCTTTTTGACCTTTTGCACCATCTATACCAGATAAACCTGAAGAACCAGATGTACCTGAGCCTGCTGGACCTGTTGGACCTTCTGGACCTGGACCACCTGGAGGGCCTGCTGGACCATCTGGACCTGGACCACCTGTTGCACCTTTTGCTCCATCAATACCAGAAAGACCTGAGGAACCACTTGTTCCATCAGCACCTGGAGGGCCTGCTGGACCATCTGGACCTGTTGGACCATCTGGACCTGGACCACCTGGAGGACCTGCTTCACCAGAAGTACCTGATGAACCTGAAGTACCATCAATACCTCCTACCAGAATAGTACCAACCATTCCTGGATGTAGAGTACAAATATAAGTATATGTGTTATCTGCATCATGAGGTATTTGCCATACTAATTCTGCATTTACACCGTTTACTGGGTTTACACCAGCTTTAATACCATGTGTAATAGGATTACCATTTCCATCTCTAATTTCAAATGGATGGCCAGGCATTGTTCTTCTAAACGTATAAGTCTCACCTCTATTAACATAAATTGTTGGATTAGTGTTGGCAGCACTTCCACCCTCATAGTCTGCATCTTGACCTATCTTATATGCATTTGCACCATCATTTGCAATTTCAAATAATGTACCTGAGTTGATTGTCGCTTTTAATTCTGTATTATTAGCATCGGCAAGAGTAATAACTAATTCACCAGAAGCTTGAGTATATGCTACTGATTGAACACCAGAACCTGAACTATCTATTTTTGACCATGAAGCGGCCTGAGTTGCATCTGCTGATGTCAACATATATAAACCATTATTCTCTGCAGTATCATCTGTAACAGAGACTAACATACCTAAGTATGCGAATGGTAGAGAGCTGTCAGTAAGTTCGGACTTCAATCCAGTTTGAGACCTTGCGTCAATTGGTCCTAACTTTTTTACCTCGAAGTTAGATGGAAAATCAAATGTACCTATATTTCTTGCCATGTTTTATTTATATTTCTTTTTAACTAAATTTAATTCTGTATATTGGTGTTCCACCTGGGTCACCACCACCTGGTGCCGATGCTTTCGTGTATACTGTATAAGCTACATTGTTACCTACAACACCACCAACATCGTTAAATGTCTGTGATGAACTAGTAAACTCACTAGCATCTAGATCTGCATAAGCAAGTGCAGCTGTGTTCCACTGTTGGAAAGTAACTGTTTTACTATCAATCATAGCGTCTGCGATTGCAATTCTATGTCTTACACCACCAGAAACCTCATCATAACCTTGTGAACATGTGATATTGTTACCTCCATGTGAAACTAAAGCTCTCTCTGTCCAACTAGTATTACCGACTGCAGTACCTAATTGAATTGGATAAACTCCTTCAAAAGAAGTTGGAGCAAATTTATCACCACCATTAAATCTTACATTTGAATAAGCTGCACCTGTTGAATCTAAAGGCATTGGACCTTGAGCAAATGTTCCAGTTAATGTCCATGAATTAGTGCCTAGAGTTACAACATGTGTAATAGCTTGGTCATCAATTCCATTTGGAGAAGAAACTCCTAAAGTATATGGACCTCCTGGACCTGCTATAGTTGCTGCAGTTACATCACCACTACGAACACCTTGGTTTACACCGTTTAATGTTATAGAACCTTGATTTGCAGTCGTTACTAAGTTACCAATATATGTTTCACCTATTACTTTTAATCCTTGAGGAACTGTTGGACTTAAGCTTAATCCAACTGAAGGCCCTGAAGCCGTTGGATATGATGTTGGGAATAAAATAGTATCAAATAATTCGTCGTATGTCTTAATGTTAGATAGGTCAGATACTAAAGTGCCACTTGGCATACCACCCACATCTTCAGTCATTTCTAAAGTTGTTGCTAAGTTAGATGTGTAAATGTTGTCTCCACCAAAAGCTACTTCAACCCAACATCCATTTGGATCTGCAGAAATTCCTAAATCAGCGGCATTACCATTACCAGGGTCAAAACCATTAGCAGGAGAGGCTGCTTCCTTTACAAAAGCGTTAGCAGGATCGATTCTAACAGCTCTTTCCCATTCTGGAGCTGCGTCCCAGTCTGTCTCTGTTAAATTACCACCATTACCAAAATAACCAACAGGTTTTAATGTATATAGTTTATCTTCTTCTATAACATAAGCCATCATACCAACTCTTCTTCTACCTGAAGACCATTTATCGTCATTTAAGGTAAAACCATTATACGGCGCAGCTGATGCCGAGTTGGGTATCATTGGTATATTGTTTCTCTCTGCTATAGATATAAATTCTTGTAAACCACCTATGTTATTAATTGAGTGCGTTACACCCAAGTATAAATTACTTGGTGAAAAGAAATTTGTTACGTAACTATTAATTCCTACTGGATTGGGCATATTATTTAATTTCTTTTTTTATCTTTTATACATATTGAGCTGTTAATGTGGCCGTACTTGCTGATGCAGTCAATTTATACATTGTATATGGGTTTCCATTTAATGTTAATGACAATTTAGAAGCTGCTGCTCCAGCCGGACCACCATTTTCGCTAATTTTGTTTACTTGTGTTAAATCAGGTATACCATAACTATCTGGAATTACTAGATAGTAGAAACTACCTGCAGTTGCAGTTGGGAAACTGAAACTATCTCCAACTTGCATTGTTGTTTGACTATCACCTGGTACAAATACAGTCCATTGTGATGGATTATCAATCATATTTTGTAAGATTGGCTGGATAGATGATTCTTCACCAACTCCAGGGCCACCTACACCACCATTTGCTTCATAGTAGAATGGACCACTACCTTCTAAATCTTGAGCGTATGGGAATGCTCCGTTACCCCAGTGGATCCAATACATTGACTGCGTAGGTAGAGTACCTACACCTGAAGCTTGACATGTTTCCTGTCCTGAGTTAGCAAAGCCTGCTGGTATATCAAATGTAACGTTGTAATTTGTAGTACCATTTTGATATGTTGCAGGAGAGATACTTGTATTAGCAGCTGCATTACCATCAATTGAGACTGAGTAATTCACCGCGTTTCCTACATTACCATTACTAATGTTAATTGTTAGTCCAGCATAGTTACAATCGAATACTTGTAACATTGGTACTGTACTTATATTCATTGTACTATTAGCATTAGCTTGTATGTTAACGTAATCTCTTTGTATTCTAATTTGAGTTGCTGATTGTTGAGTTATAGTTACACCAGCTGGCTGATTTGCTAGGTCGATTGGAGAACCTCCTAGTAATATATTTAGACTAGAGTAATCAAATTCCCAGCCTGCATCTGCGACTAGAAAAACAGTGTGACTCATGGTTGCACCTGCTGCTAAACCACTATTAGTGATTGTATGTGATGTACCAACGTCTGTACCAAGAGGTGTTTGCATCTCGTGGTTAGTTGTTGGTGCATTATGATTAAATAATGTTTCTATTGTATATGTTGGATCTAGTGATGTATCATTAATTGTAGTAGATGATGATATACCGCCAGTTGCATTACCACCACTATCTGTAGCACCTAGAGTAATTCCAACATCTTCTTGACCTTCTGTTAAATTATCTGCAAAAACCGTTACTAAATATGTTGCTGTGTTATTTTGAACATCGAATTCAAGTGGTGTATTATTAGAATAATCTACACCGGCTTGTGCAGAACCACTTAATGTAAATGGAACTGTTGTACCATCAGGCACGTTTGATGTTGTTAATGTCCAAACAAGGTTTGCACCTTCGTTTTTGGGACCATTATTAGCTAATGAGTATGTTAATACATCTGTTGATGTATCATTAATTGTTATAGCTGTTGATAGGCCATTTGCAGTACCAGCGTTATCTGCTGCATCACAAGTAAACGTTAGAGTCTCTGTACCTTCAGTTAAATTGTCAGCATTAATTCCAATCAAATATGATGCTGCATCACCATTCATTGTAAATGTTCCACTTAATGAACCAGAAACATCTAAATTAGAAACACCTGTAATTGTCCAACCTACTGTTCTACCGTTAGGTACATCAGCACCTGTTAGGTTTATTGTTACGTTTGCACCTTCATTAGTTGTTTGCGGAGTAGCAGTTAATGCAGTATATGATGGTTGTGTCCATATTGCATATAGAGTAACATTACCACCTATTACTAGAGTATCACCTGGGTCATATTGTGCTGTACTTCCATCTGCAAACGGAGACCATTCTTTAAATACCCAACCATTAGTTGCTGAGAATGTTGGACCTAGAAGAGTATATGTTGAACCATCAACTGCTGTGTCTGTTTGTGGCCATTGACCGGTCAAGTTAGATGTGTTAGTGTTAATCTCGTATGAAATAGTGAAATTAGTCAATGAAGTGTCATTGATTGCACTAGATGCAGATAGACCTGCAGTTACACCATTTTCATCTGCTGCGTCTAGAGTAACAGTAATTGTTTCTGCACCTTCTGTTAAAGTATCTGCAGACACTGCTAATACTAGTGTTGCTTGATTTCCACTAACTGTTAAATTACCTGTTAAGGCTGCACCATTAATATCTGCCCCACTTACACCATTAATTGTATATCCAACAGTAGTACCATCTGCTATATTAGTTGTTGTTAAGTTAAATGATACTGTATCGCCTTCGTTCACATTCGCCGCACTAGCTGTAAATGTATCATAGCTAGGTGCAAGTGTTGTAGTTGTTGTAGTTGTTGCTAGAGCTTTAGGAACCCAAACAAATTGACCGTCGAAAAGACCGGCTGTTTGGTATCTGTTCCAATCTGCATCTCCTGTGCTGATTTGCGCGTAGACCAGAGTAAAACCTAAATCATTTGCTGTTAAGGTTAAGTCTGTTGCAGAACCTGCTATTCTAAAACCATTCAGAGTTTGCTTCTGATATATTAGATTGTAGTCCATTTCCTCATGAGTGAGGGCTCTGCCTAATGTATGTGGGTTTAAAGAGTAGTACTCACCTGTCTGGTTGTTGAAATGTAAACCATGAGTAAAGTTATACTCTTCTATTTTAGTTAAATGCATCTATAAAGGCTCTATTTTTATTATATATCTTTAATTTTGTTTCTTAGTACACCTGTGGTGATGGCGTCGGGCTACTACCCCCTCCAGATCCTGAACCAGATCCTGAACTAGAACTTGGACTTGGACTTGG
>TARA_B100001057_G_scaffold283102_1_pt1 | contig 17643 bp, 16 predicted proteins | sample TARA_B100001057 | Tara Oceans TARA_B100001057 (sample SAMEA2621839) | marine metagenome | biome: marine biome (ENVO:00000447); feature: surface water layer (ENVO:00002042); material: "saline water (ENVO:00002010), including plankton (ENVO:xxxxxxxx)" | depth 5 m
AAAGAAAGAAAAGATTAAAAATGATTTTGATTCTAAGATGATTGATAGTTTAGAGTTACTTATTGAATCGATAACTAATAAGGATACTAATTATGAGCTACCATATATGAAGTCTCAAAGAAAAAAAGCTAGAACCTACTTTAGACTCCTTAAATTTTTCAAACATGGCATTGTTGAAATTTTAAAAGATATTAAGCATAATTTTGGAATGTATATCATATCCAAGTATAACCCTATTAACCCATTTAGATTAAATATTATATCTAGATTATTGATTCAAAGAAAAAGGCATAAAAATTTGCTGAAAGCTTCAAAAGAATCGGAAGAAAAAATCACAGACTATAATCAATATGTGTATTTCCCCTTACATTATGAACCCGAGAGGACTACTAATCCTGATGGTGGTATTTTTCATGATCAATTTTTGACAATAGTATCTTTAAGAAAAATGATTCCAGATTATATTGACATTATAATTAAAGAACATCCATCCCAATTTTTCCATAGAGATAAAGGAGCAAGAGGACGTAGTCCTTTAATTTATAAACTTTTAAAAAATGTTAGAGGAATCAAGATAGCTCAGACTAGTCATAGTTCACAAGAACTAATAAAAAATTCAATTTTTACGGCAACAATTGCTGGAATGGCTGCCTTTGAGGCTGCAATTAATGGCAAAAAAGCATTAATTTATGGCTCTTCTTGGTTTAATGGCTGTCCTAATACTTTTTCATGGCATGAAGAACTGTCTTATAAAGAAATAATGGAAGCTAAACTTAATTCAAAAACTGAAATACTCAATTTTTTAATCAATCACAAAGAAAAATATTCTGTTCCAGGTTTTATAAATGGAAGTCAAAGAAAAAATGCAAAAAAGGACTATAGAAACGATAAGTTTGAAGAGCTTCAGACCAACAGTATATATGAATTATTAAAACAATTCTTTAAAGAGGAATTAAATTAAACTTATGGATAAAAGCCTGCATATACTTGTAATTCCCTCATGGTATCCTGAATTTAACGGAGATTATGTCGGTAGCTTTTTTAGAGAACAAGCAATTGCAATTAACAAAAAGAAATGTAAGGTAGGACTCATTTTTCCAGAACTCAAATCTCTTAGAACTCTAAAAAAAATTAAAGTTATTCCTAATCTTCATATTATGAATGATTCAGGTTTAACAACTTACAGGTATCTATGGACTAATTGGTTCATCAAACAACAAAAACTCCAAATTCTTGCATTTAAATATTTGGGATATAAATTATTTAAAAAATATATAAAAGATAATGGTAGGCCTGATGTAATTCATTGTCAGTCAATATTTTATGCAGGATTTTTAGGAGAGTATATTTTTGATAAGCATAAGATACCATTTTTAATTACTGAACACAATAGTGGTTTTTATTACAAGAATCAAGGTTTTGAAAAATTTATTTTTAGTGTAAAAAGAATAATTAAAAAATCTTCAGTATGTCTTGCTGTATCAGAAAATTATTCAAAATACTTAACCAATCTTTTTGGAAATGAAATAAAGTGGAAAACACATCATAATATTGTTTCAGATCCATTCATTCTTGAAAAGATTAGGTATCCAAAAAAAAATAATTTCACTTTTATATGCGTTTCAAGACTATCTAAAATCAAAAATATACCACTCTTAATTAACTCTTTCAAACGCTTCAATGATAAGTTTCCTAATTCAGAATTGAAATTGATAGGGATCGGTTCGGAAAAAAAATCTTTAAAAAAATTAGTAACTAGACTGGATATTAACAAAAAAGTTAAATTTTTAGGAATGAAAGTTAGAAAAGAAGTTATTAATGAAATTAATTCATCACATGCAATGATTTATGCTAGTAGTTTTGAAACATTTGGCGTGATATTTATAGAGTCATTAGCATTAGGAAAGCCAGTAATAACAACAGATTGTGGAAGTGCGAATGAAATAATTAACAAAAAAGTAGGAGTTATTTTAAAGAGTAATGATGAAGATGAAATGGTCTCTTCTATGTTTAAATTATATAAAAACTATGATGAATATGATCCTAAATATTTGAGAAAATATTGTAAAGAAAATTTTTCTGAGGAAATACTCTCGACTAAACTTATTAAGATATATAAAGAGATAATTAATCAAGAAAAGAGAATATGAAAAATAGTATTGAAAAATCAGTTAAAAAATTTCAAGATAAAAAAATTCTTAATGTATTTTTTATTACTAGTCCAATTGTTGCAATTATCTCAAAAATGATTATACAATATTTTAAAATCAAACGAGATAATGTTTTGATTATTTCATTTAGAGATACTGATCTATCATTATTATTAGATTACGAATTTTTAAAAATTGAACAAGGTAAATTTGATCGTTATTTTGAAAAATTATTTTTCCTAAGTCCATCTGGATCCAAAATTGAAAATAAAATAAATACTTACAATAAAGAATTCATTATATTCTCCCCACTAGCATTGAGAGAAGTCAATTGGTTAGTCAATATACCTAAATGTTTGGGACATATATATGTGGAGGAAGGTCAACACTCTTACATGGATATTTTTCCTTATGATCCTTCAAATATAAACTTCTATGACAGACTTATCAAAAACTGGAAAAATAGATTTAGTGAAGTAGACGAAATTGGATATTATTTTAGGAATGATTGCATTGGATACATTGGACTTTTTCCAGACGTTTATCCAAAAATATCTAGTTTACAAAAACTTATTTTAAATAATTTAGTTGATTTAAAAGGATTATATAAGCCTAAACTAATAAATATAAATACAATTGGTATCACGTGTGCTTCTCGAAGACTAGAGAGTAGTAGCATAGAAGCAATGTTGATTAATTTATTTTCTTATTTACCAAATAACTCTAAAGTTAAAGCTCACCCATCTTTTACCTCGAGTCAAAAGGTATTCAATGATTTTAAAAAGAAATTTGATAAGGTATCAGAGGGTAAATTTAAGTTATGTACTAATGATACAATCCTTGAATTAGAAATGTTATATGAACCCAAAAAATTAGTAGGATCAAAAAGCTCATTGTCAAAATATGCTAAACAATTAGGGTCAACCTACGATTCAGTTAAATTATATTAAATTTGAAATTATGATAAAAGTTATTGCAGAAATTGGTTGGAATCATTGTGGAGATATAGATCTTGCCAAAAATTTTATTATCTCAGCTAAAGAAAATGGAGCAAACTATGCAAAGTTTCAAACATGGTCTACGTCAAGACTAAAAAATGGTTCATGGGATAATGATGGTAGAAGAGAAATATATGAAAAAGCAGAGTTGTCAAGAGAAGACCATATCGAATTAATTAAATGTTGTAATGAAAATAATATTTCTTTTATGTCAAGTGTTTTTAGTATTCCTGATGCTCAATTATTAAAAGACTTAGATTGTAATATTGTTAAAATACCCAGTTTTGAGTCTAGAAATAAAGAGTTAATTTCTTTTTGTGATTCTAACTTTAATGAAGTTGTTATGTCATGTGGTACCTCAACTTATGAAGAAATTAGGGAAAGTGTAAGCTTGATAAAAAATGCTGACCTATATTTAATGCATTGTGTATCTGTTTATCCAGGTGAATATTTTGAAGCTAATATTCCAAAAATGATTAAATTAAAGTCACTATGTGATAAAGTAGGTTTAAGTGATCACATTGAAGGAGTAGAATCATCTAAAGTCGCAATAGGTGAGGGAGCTGTAATAATTGAAAAACATTTCACTATAGATAAAAATTTACCAGGAAGAGATAATAAGTTTGCTATTTTACCTAATGAATTAAAAGACTTAACAGACTTTATTAAGAATAGAGATATGATGTTGGTTGATTTAGGTTCAGGTTTCAATAAGAAAGAAGAAGATTCAAGAATAAACTATACAGGAAGATTTAATGGATAACATAAGTATAATTATTAGAAATAAAAATGAGTCTGAGTTTATCGGATTCTCAATTCAATCATGTCTTGATTTTTTTGATAAACCTGAAATTATTGTTGTAAATAATAATTCAGTTGATGATTCAATGGATGTTGTTCAAAATTTTAACAATAGAACAAAAATTATAACTACAAACATAGATAATTATAAACCAGGAGAGTCTATAAATCATGGAGTTAAATATTCTTCTAATGATTATATATTGGTGCTTTCAGCACATACACAGATTACTGAACTTAATTTTGATTCTGTTAAAAAAGATCTTGAAAAACATATGGCTGTTTTTGGAAAGCAAATTCCAATTCATCGTGGTAAAAAAATTACACCTGGTTATATATGGACCAATTTTAATGATGAAAAACAAATAAATAAATTTTCTAAAATTGAAAATCGTCTATTTCTTCATAATGCATTTTGTTTTTATAAAAGACAGACTTTAATAGATAATCCAATGCCCTCTCAATATGCTGGAAAGGAAGATAGATTTTGGGCGAAAGATATTGTTGATAAAAATGGTTCATATCTGTATAACCCTTTTTATAAGTGCTTTCATTTTTGGACAAAAAATGGTGCAACTTGGAAAGGACTTATTTAAAACAAATTATTTTATTACAAGTAAACTTTATTTATGTTTAATGCAAAGTACTTATTTAGACTAGATGATGCAAATCATTATTTAGACTCTGAAAAGTGGGACCGAATAGAAAAAATTTTTGATAAATTTTCAATAAAGCCAATAGTAGCAGTTGTTCCAGCTAATAGGGATAGAGATCTAATGATTTCAAAGTATAATCCAAACTTTTGGTTATTGGTAAAAAAATGGGAAGAAAAAGGCTGGTCGATTGCAGTCCATGGGTTAAATCATAAATTTCATAAAGTTAGTAGAAGGAGCCTGCGTTTACCTTTTTATAATTTTTCAGAATTTGGAGGACTAAATTTTGAAACACAAAGAAAAAAAATTAAAGAAGCAATAGATATTTTTAAAAACAATGAGTTAAACCCTAGAATTTGGATTTCTCCTGCTCACAGTTATGATTCTAACACTCTTAAAGCAATAGAAGCAGAGACTAATATTAAAATTATTTCGGATGGAATTGCATTTTCATCTTATTTTGAAAAGGGATTTAATTTTATACCTCAACAAACTTGGACTGTGAAAAAGAGAATGTTTGGTCTATGGACTATATGTCTGCACCCAAACAATATGCTTGATGAAGATTTTAAAAAGCTTGAAGCTAATTTAAAAAAAAATGATTTTCATAAAAATGTGATTACTCTTGATGAAGTGCCCATTTCTAAAAATAAAAAGTCTTTTTTTGACATTCTCTACAGTAATTACTTCTGGGTTAAATATAACTTTAAGATTCTTGTAAGACCTAATTCTCTTAACCTAGCCTCTAAAAAATCATTAATGATTGTAGGTTCATTCCCAAAAGGAAACAAAAAAATTTATGGTGGAATTGCAAAATCATCAGAAATTCTTTTAGAATCAGATAGTTTTAAAAAATTTGATATAATAAAGTTTGATTCATCTCAAATATCTCATCCACCGCCTAACATAATTATAAGATCTATTTTAGCCTTACTTAGAATAATAAAATTCTTCGTTATTAATACATTAAAAAAACCTGATGCAATTTTAATATTCTGCGCTGATGGTGGGAGTGCATTGGAGAAAGGGATCATGGTTCTAATAGCAAAGCTTTTAAATATAAGAGCTTATATATTTCCTAGGGCCGGAAATTTAATTAATCAAACTAAAGATTCTACTCTAATGCTAATCTTGATAAGATTTTTATTTAAAAAAGCAGACCTATTTTTTTGTCAAGGATTAAAGTGGGTAAAATTTGCCTCCTATGAGTTAAATATCGAATCAAATAAAATTAAGACTGTAAGTAACTGGTCTGCAACAAATGAATTATTAGCAATCGGAGAGAAAAGAAAAATTAATTCATCAAAGTCTTCTTTAAAAATCATCTATTTAGGTTGGCTTGAAAAAGAAAAAGGTATCATCGAACTGATCAAATCATTTAATCAAATATGTAAGTCTAACCCAGATATACAATTAACTTTAATTGGCGATGGAAGTTTAAATAAATATATAGAAAACTTTAAAATCAAGAACAATTTAAATGGGAAGTTGCTTTTGAAAGGATGGTTACCAAAAAATAAAGTTAAGGATTTCCTCTTTGAGTCAGATATATTTGTTCTTCCATCTTGGCAAGAAGGAATGCCAAATGCTCTTATAGAAGCTCTAGCCTCGGGATTACCATCAATAACGACATCAGTAGGAGTTATTCCAGATTATCTAATTAATAATAATTCTGCATTAATTGTTGAACCAAAAAATTTAAATAAACTTAAAAAATCTATTGAAAAGTTAATTAATGATAATAACTTAAGGGAAAAATTGTCTAAAAATGGATTATTAGTAGCTAAAGAAAATTTTTCAACTACAAAATCTTTAGATAGTTTTTCAAAATTTATTTTACAAACTTTAAATTAAATTATGTCAAAACATAAACTATTAATAACAGGAGGAACTGGTTCCTTTGGAACAACTTATCTAAAAAAGGCTCTTTCAGAAAATTTATTTTCAGAGATATTAATATTTAGTCGAGATGAAAAAAAACAGGATGATTTAAGGAAGAATATTAATTCAGAAAAAGTCAATTTCTATATTGGTGATGTAAGAGATAGAGAGTCAGTGGATTTAGCCGTAAAAAATGTTGATTATATATTTCATGCTGCAGCTTTAAAGCAAGTTCCATCATGTGAATTTTTTCCACTTGAAGCAGTTAAAACTAATATTTTGGGGACTAATAATGTATTGAATGCTGCAGAGAGATATGCTTTAAAAAAAGTTGTTATCCTGAGTACAGATAAGGCAGCATACCCAATTAACGCAATGGGAATGAGCAAGGCGTTAATGGAAAAAGTAATGATATCCAAGTCTAGAACCTTAAATAAAACAGTTTTTTGTGGCACTAGATATGGTAACGTTATGGGTTCAAGAGGGTCTGTTATACCTTTATTTATAGATCAAATTAAGTCAAATAAAGACCTTACAATTACTGATCCAGAAATGACTAGATTTATGATGTCTCTGGACAATGCTGTTGAGTTAGTCAATTTTGCTTTTAAAAATGGGGAACAAGGTGACTTGTTAATTCAAAAATCACCTGCAGCAAAAATTATAACTTTAGCCGAGTCATTAATTGAAATTTTTAATTCAAAATCAAAGATTAAGTGTATAGGAATAAGACATGGTGAAAAAATGTATGAAACTCTTGTTACAAAGGAGGAGATGATGAAGGCTTCAGATCTAGGAGAATATTATAAAATTGAAAGTGACTCAAGAGGATTGAACTATGAAAAATATTTTTCTGATGGTGAAAAAAGTAAAAATATGTCTGATGAGTATAATTCTAGCAACACAAAAATTCTAAACAAGAAAGAACTCATTGAGCTTTTATTAAATCTTCCAGAAGTGAAAATGCATTTAAACTAAATTTAAATAATTGAGAATTATAATAACTGGTCAAGAAGGGTTTATTGGATATCATTTGTTTCATTCCCTCAAGTATAGGCATCCAGAATTAAAACTAATAGAGTTCAAAAGAACTTTTTTTGAAGATGAAAACTTAATTGATAAAGCATTCAGTAAATCAGATATAATAATTCATTTAGCAGGTGTTAACAGATCTGAAGATCAGGATTATTTGTACAGTGAAAATACATCACTCGGCCAAAGAATAATTAATTCATTAAAAAGAATAAATTTTAAGGGAAAATTAATCTTTGCATCGTCTACTCAAGAAGAACTGAAAAATCATTATGGAAAAGCAAAAAAAACAACTAGAAAGCTATTTTACAATGAATCGATTAATTTTGGTTTTGACTTCATTGGTTTAATTATACCAAATGTTTATGGTCCATTTTGTAGACCAAATTATAATTCATTTATATCGACTTTTTGCAAGAATCTAATTAATGGTAATAAGAACAGAATAATCGAGGACAAGCAAATACCTTTAATATATGTAGGAAACCTTATTGATGAAATTGTCAACTCTTTTAGCTCTAGATCAAATCCAAAAAAAATTATTAATGAAGATACAAATATTAGAGTATCTGAGGTAAATAAAATACTTGAGGACTTTAATAATAATTATTATTCTAATGGTACTATACCAAATCTAGATACAGAGTTTAAAAAAAATCTTTTCTTAACATATATAAGTTATATAACTATTGAAACATTTTTTCCGAAAAAACTTCAAATCTTTCCTGATAAAAGAGGTTTATTTGGTGAAGTAATAAGATCTGGAGTTTCAGGTCAAACTTCTTTCTCGGTTACTAATCCAAACCAGTTAAGAGGTCAACATTTTCATATTAAAAAAATTGAGAGATTTACTGTGATTAGCGGAGAAGCAACTATTGAAATAAGAAAGGTTGGCACAAAATCAAAAAAGACCTTTAAACTTAGTGCTAAAGAGCCATCATATATTGATATGATTCCTTGGCATACTCATAATATAAGAAACACAGGTTCAGTCCCAATAATAACATTATTTTGGATAAATGAGTTTTTTAATGAAAATGAACCAGATACATACTCTGAAAAAGTTTAATTTTGTAATATGAGTCTATCAAATAAGATCAAAATAGTTACAGTTGTTGGAACTAGACCTGAAATAATAAGACTATCATCAATTATTAGCAGATTGAATAGTTCTAGTTATATAGACCACTATCTAATTCATACTGGTCAAAATTATGATCATAATCTAAATGAAATCTTTTTTGACGATTTAGGTCTTAGCAAACCGCACTATTATTTAGATGCAGCAAAGGAAACATCTTCAAAGACAATTGGAGAAATCTTAATTAAAATTGATCCAATACTAGATGACTTAAAGCCAGATGCAATGCTAGTTTTAGGTGACACTAATAGTTGCTTATCTGTAATCTCAGCCAAGAAAAAGAAGATACCTATTTTTCATCTTGAAGCAGGTAACAGATGTTTTGATATGAGAGTGCCAGAAGAAACTAATAGGAAAATTGTAGATCATATATCTGATATTAATCTTACATACAGTGATATTGCTAGAGAGCATCTAATTCAGGAAGGCTTAAAATCTGATAGAGTGATTAAGGTAGGATCTCCTATGTATGAGGTTATAAATAAACATGAGTTAAAAATCAAAAACTCTAATATTTTAAAATCTCTTAAATTAAAAGAGAAGCAATATATCCTAGTATCTTGCCACAGAGAGGAAAATATTGATTATGATTCTAATTTTAATAACTTAATAGAATGTTTAAATAAATTGGCTGAGTTATTTAAGTTTGACATAATTTTTTCAACTCACCCTAGAACACGAAAAATTATTGAACAAAAAAGACCTAAACTAAATAATCTAGTAAAACTTATAGAGCCTTTAGGATTCATAGATTATAATAACTTACAAATTAACTCTTTTGTTGTAATCTCTGATAGTGGAACTATATCAGAAGAATCATCAATTCTGAACTTTAAAGCGCTAAATATTAGAGATAGCCATGAGAGACCAGAAGCCATGGAGGAGTCGTCCGTAATTCTAACTGGCTTAAACCCTGACAGTATAATCCAGGCAATTGATTCAATGCGAGATCAAGATACTGGATCAAAAAGAAATATTCTATTGGTGAAAGATTATTCCATACCTAATGTTTCAATGAAAGTTGAAAGAATTATCTTATCATATATAAACTATGTAAATAGAGTAGTTTGGCAAAAAGAATCTTAATTTATACAAACCACTTCTATCCAGAACATTTTAAAATAAATGATATAGTTTCATGGCTGTCTGATAGAGACTTACAAATAAGAGTAGTTACGGGTCTCCCTAATTATCCTAAAGGATCAATTATAAGGGGTTATGAAAACTCTATTCAAAACAAAAAATACCTAGAGAATAATAATGTAATTATCAACAGATTATTTTTAATACCAAGAGGGAGCGGATCCTACTTTAGGATACTTATAAATTATTTTTCCTATTTCATCTCATGTATTTTTTTTACATTTTTTATAGCGTTTACAAAAAAAAAATATGATATAATTATTGTACATCACACGAGCCCTCCATTAATTTTAATTCATCCAATTATATACTCATTATTTCATAAAACAAAAAAATATGTTTGGGATTTAGATGTGTGGCCTGACACCCTAGTGGGCCTTGATATTATTAAATCAAAAATGATTTTTAACCTAATTGAATTATTCATAAAAAAAATATATTCCTATTACGATACCATTTTAATTGGATCAAAAAGTTTTAAAGAAATTATTCAAAAAAGATATAATGGTAAAATTATCTATTTCCCAAACTGGGCTGAGAAACCTATAGAAAAAAATGAAATACAAAGAAATATAGCATTAAAAATTCCTCAAAATAAATTTATTATAATGTATACTGGAAATATAGGTGAAGCACAAAACTTTGAAGAATTGATACCAAGACTAAAATTTATAAATAAAAATATTCACTGGGTATTTGTAGGAGATGGCAGGTATAAAAAGTTATTAATCAATTTATTAGCAAAGCATAATCTCTCTGAAAAAGTAACTTTATTTAATCATGTATCAGTAGATGAAATACCAACATATGTTTCAAAAGCAGATTGTTTATTTCTATCTTTACGTGATAAGGAAATTTTTTCCAAAACAGTTCCTGCTAAACTTCAGTCATATATGGCAATGCAAAAACCAATATTAGCAGTATTAAAAGGTGAAGGCGCCGAAATAATTCAAAAATCTAAGTGTGGCTTTGTTGAAATAGGGGGTGATTATGATAATTTAATTAAATTGGCTAATATGATTTCTAAAAAATCAAAAATGGAATTATCAAATTTATCAGATAATGGCAGAAAGTTTTATGATAGTAATTATAAGAGTATTGATCGAAAAAAAGAATTGTTAAAATTATTTAATTAAATATGAAAAATGTATTAATTACGGGAGGTGTAGGGTTTATTGGTACTAACTTAGCTGAAGCTTTACTAGCACTTGATTACAATGTCTATTCATTAGATAATTATTCTTTTGGATCTAAACAGAATGAACTAAAAAAAGTTAATTATTATAATTTAGATATTGAAGAAATTGATAAAATAAATGAGCCAATTGATGTTTGCTTTCACTTAGCTGCTATGGCTAGGGTACAACCCTCTTTTGAGAATCCTAATGAGTATTTTAGAGTAAATACTTATGGAACCACTAAGGTCATGGAGTGGGCAAAAAATAATAATGTTAAAGTTGTTTATGCTGGCTCATCTTCAAAACATTTTAACCCTTCTGATTCTCCTTATGCCATGTATAAGTTTTTAGGAGAAGAAGTATGTAAACTCTATAAAAAAACATATGATGTAAAGGTTGAGATAGCAAGATTCTATAATGTTTATGGCCCAAGAGAAGTTATGCATGAAAAATTTGGTAATGTAATTGGAATTTGGAAAACAAAAGTAAAAAATGGTGAACCTCTTCCAATAGTAGGAGATGGAAATCAAAGAAGAGATTTCACCCATGTTATTGATATTGTTGATGGTTTAATAAAAATTGCACTTTCAGATCACCAGCATCAAGATGCATGGGAACTAGGGACTGGTAATAACTACAGTGTAAACGAGTTATTTATAATGTTTAAAAACAGATTTGAAGTAAGTTCAATTAATATTCCAGATCAACCTGGTAATTATAAAAGAACACTTAGAAAAAATGACGACTTATTGGACCTATTGGATTGGAGGCCTAAAGATCGTCTTAGTAATCATATCCAAAATTTACAGCTTTGAGAAACGTACTTATAACTGGAGGGGCAGGTTTTATCGCTCATCATTTGATATATTATATCTTAACAAACACCAATTGGAACATCATATCACTTGATAGACTTGATTACAGTGGTAATCTTAATAGACTAAATAATATTTTGAATTTATTAGAACCAAAACAAAGGGCTAGGTTAAGGGTAGTTTTTCATGATTTAAAATCTGAAATAAGTCCATGGATACAAAAAGATATTGGTAAAGTAGATACTATATTACATCTTGCTGCAGGCTCTCATGTTGATAGAAGTATTGAGTATCCAATTGAGTTTGTATTGGATAATGTCGTGGGCACAGCTAATATTTTAGAGTTTGCTAGAAAAATAAATATTGATAAATCACTGAAAAAATTTGTTTATTTCAGTACAGATGAAGTTTTTGGACCAGCTCCTATTGGAGTAGATTATAAAGAAAATGATAGATATAATTCAACTAATCCCTATAGTGCTTCAAAAGCAGGAGGTGAAGAGCTTGCTGTAGCATATGAAAATACTTATAGCTTGCCAATTATAATAACTCATACTATGAATGTTTTTGGTGAAAGACAACATCCTGAAAAATATATTCCAATGTGTATTAGAAAGATAAAGAACAATGAGACAGTCAAAATACATTCTGATAAAACAAAAACCATTGCCGGTTCACGACATTACATTCATGCTAAAGATGTCTCTGAAGCTATACTTTTTCTAATAAAAAATGATTTTTCAAATGAAGAAGATTATGGAGGGTCACGTTGTCCTAAATATAATATAGTAGGATCTGAAGAGATAGATAATCTCACCTTAGCTAAATTAATTGCAGAAGTCCAAAATAAAGAATTAGATTTTGAAATGGTTGATTTTCACTCTTCAAGACCAGGACACGACTTAAGGTATTCACTATCAGGTGAAAAAATGAAGAGATTAGGTTGGACTCCAAAAATCAAGCTATCAGAAAGAATAAAAGAGGTAGTAGAATGGTCTCTAAAAAATCAAGATTGGATTGAAGTCTAGCTATATGAAAACTAGAGCTTTAATTACTTCAGCGCTTATATTATGCATATCCTTCCTAAATTTTCAATATAATTTATTCAATGTAGTTTCAGATGAAAGATTTGAGCACTTTCAAGTTGAATCTTCTCAATTTGTTCTGGATGGATATTTAAATCATAAACTAAATAATGAAGATTTAAAATTTGGACATTTCACTAGACCCTCGATTGATATGTTTGAAGGAGGTGAATATTATAAACCAAGAGAGTGGTACAAGGACAGATTTATTGAGGGAGAATTTTGGGAATATAAATCAAATTATGGATTACAATTAAAAATTTTTAGTCTATTTAGTGGAAATCTGGAGTTAATTCAATCATTATCATCATTACTCCTTAGTATTGTATTAGCACTGACTTTTTTACAAATGGAAAAAATACATTCATATAAATTTTCTTTAATATTTATCTTGGTAATTATAATAAGTCCTTGGATAACTCCTATTGCAAGAAATGTTTATTTCTTTATTTTCTCATATTTTTTACCATTTTTAATAACTCTATATTATTCAGGCAAAATTGAGGGATCATTACGAAAACTAATTACAATGTTGCTTTTATTATATTTTGTCTTTCTATTTAAATCATTACTAGGGTATGATTATGTATCAGTAATTACACTTGTTGCGATGATTCCTTTAGCACATTATTATTTAAAAAACAATCTATCTAAACTCAAATTGATGAAATATATTGTATTAATCTCTTTTACATCAATATTGAGCTTTACCACTGCTATTTTTATGCATATTTCAACTCTTGATTCAGAGGAAAACCCAGTTAGATGGATATATTTAACTGCTCAAAAAAGACTCTCATCGTCAGATCCATATAAAACAGCTTATGAAACATGCTACGAACTATTTGCTAATGAAAATGAGGTGTTCAATGCTGACGAAAAAAGAAATAAAGATTGCATTGATGAAATAAATGAATCCTTATCAAAGACTAGAATAGAAGTTGTTGCAAGATCATTTATTGCTAGACATCTTATTCCTTTTTTTGGATCTAATCAAATAAACCTATCTAACATACAAGAAAAAGACTTAAAGGGTATTTACTATGATGAAAATTTAAATTATTTAAATAAAGGTTTAGAATCACTGAAGTATTGGAGCAATAACAAAGAAGATTTAAATATTTTTGAGGTTTTAGCTGAGGGTACAAACTTTATAATATCTCCATTAATATTTTTTTTGATTTTAATTCTATTTATTAGGAAATTTTTTAAAATGAAATTCAATGAAAAGTTATTCTCATTAATAGTATTTTTCCCACCTATAAGTTGCTTTGTTCTTTTAAAAGGGTTTTCTTATGTCACAATCTATACAATGACATATTTCATATGGTATATACCAACTATTCCCTACTTAATAGCTTTATTATTAACTGATAATTCTATTTTACAAAAAGATTTAAAGGGAATAAATTAAAAATCCCTTCCATACTTTACTAATAATAAAATTATAGTAAGCTTTTTCTAAAAGTTTTCTAGCCTCTCTTTTTGAAATAGTATCATGTTCATATACCAGATTGTATTGGTTACATTCTTCATATCTATTGAATGATTTTTCACTTTCGCCTCTAACATAATAAGGTGTACCGGGATAAGGAGTAAATATTGAAAATTGGGCAATTGATAAATTTAATTTACATGCATAATCAATTGTACTTAAGCAACTATCTCTATCATCTGTAGGTTGAGCTAAAATAAACATACCTACAGTTCTAATATTTGCATCGTTTATTTTTTTTATTGTTTTCATCTGTTCGTCGTTGTCAATAGAGAATCTTTTAACTGAGTCCCTGACTTCTTCATGAGCAGATTCTATACCAAATTTTAAACCTGTGATTTTTGCTTTTTTACATAATTCAATGAATTCATCATCAACATTTTTGAGATGTAATTCAGCACTAAAATCAATATTTAATTTAGCTTCTGCAATTTGTTTTAAAAGATCTTTAGTGTGTTTCATATTAATCGAAAAAACAGGATCTCTGAATACAATATGAGATTGGGGAAAATTATTTGATATAATTTTAAATTTATTGATAACACTCTCCACAGGCTCTTGAAATATTTTTCTACCCTGAGCTAATGGATATGTGCAATATTCAAAACATGAATAGGGACAGCCTCTGGTGGTAATGTATGGAAAAAAGAATCTGGTATTACCCAAGATTAAATTTTTAGTTCCTTTTAAAGATTTTCTTGACCAATTAATAAGTTCCAAGTTTTCAGGTTTACCATGGATAACATTAATTATATCTTTTTTACCAATATCTTGAAGTGATTCTCCTGTGGTATCTAGCCTCTGTAGAAGAAATTCATAATTTCCAGTTACCATTGTAACACCTTTTGGTACTTTATCTTTTATAAACTGTGAAATGGAACCACATAAAAAAATTGGAGAATCAGTTTGTTCCCTTAAATTGATGCAAGCTTCAATCTCTGTTTCAAAACACACAATAGATGAACATACAAATATTGCGTCCCATTCACTACTCAAATTAATTGAAGGCCCAACCTGCTTTATGTAGATGCACTCGTTTCCAGTTGAATCAAATTCCTCCAATAATTGAACAAAAGAAAGGTTAGGCCAAAAAATAGTTTTCTTGATTATACTTGATAAAAATCTTCCAAATAATCCATCACCCATACTATTCTCTGTCCCATATCCTCCAGCAGTATCTTTAGAAATTCTAGAATTTGATTTTTTATAAACATCTAAAAAAAGCAATCTCATATTTTAATTTTTTTTACAAAAAAAATCATTCTCAAAATTATACCAATTAAACTAGATGGCATAATAATTCTATTATTTGTATCAAACCCATCTAGTATGGTTCTTGACCAAGTAGATCTTGATTGTGAAAATAATTTTCCAATCCCACTTATTCCAGGGCTTAAGGGAGGTAAAATGCAGAAACTTATTTTTTTTATATCATTATTAATAATTTTATTAAAAAGTTCAAATTCAACTTTTTTTATCGACTTATATACCCCATCTCTATAAAAAGGCACAAATGAAATTACTGATCCTAAAAAAATAGCTTTATTTACTTTATCTGAGTTTGAAAAAAAATTCATGAGTTTTAATGAACTGATAGCCCATTCAAGCGTTGAACTATTTAATCTAATTTTTTGTGTAGGTGTATTTGAAACTAAAATATCAAATACTATGTCATTAGATGATTCAAATATTTTTATAAATTCTTCAATCATATATAATGGATCTATATTATCTATAATTGAAAAATCTCTTTTCTCTCCCTTATATTTCCTATGACTTATTATTATTATATCAGAGTATTTAATGTCAATACTTTTATTAAGAATAAGATCTTGAACAAGACTTGAGTTTCCTCCAATCAATATCATTTTTTTACCATTAATACTCATTAGGTGTTTGTTAATTAAAAGCTTTATTATTTATTAATTCTTTAAGTAATTTTTTGAAATTATTAAATCCTAAATCTGCTGTTTCTCTCCAATTGTCTATCTCACCATCATCACTGACCCATTTGTATGATAACAGCTTAATATTATAATTTTTACAAGCATGTGCAATTGAATATAGCTCCATGTCAACTATATCACATTTAATGATATTCTTTATATATTCTGAATGATAATTGTCAGAGTTAATATAAAATGTATCTGTCGTAAAACACTTGATATTTGATTTACCCAGGATTATACTATCGTATGAATAAATTGGATCTGCATAAAAGTCATTAATAACCTCACCAACCTCAAGTATTTGACCGGGTTTGTGATTCTTTAAGTTACCACATGAGCCAAAGTTAATTACTATTCTTGGACGACATTCATTAAGAATTCTATTTATATTAAATCCAGATTCAACTTTACCAATTCCAACAATTTTAATTGGATAGCCAAATAAATTTGAACAATTGTGTTCAAGTTTTGTTGCTGAAACTAGTAATATATTAGACATTTTGTTCCGTGTTCTTTAATTATACCAATGTCAATTAGACACAATGTATCAATCACTGAAAAACCAGCTTTTTTGGCAAGTTTTATAGCTGCATTCATAGTCCCGCCTGTTGCATATACATCATCTACAATTATAACATTTCCTTTACCTTCTTGAATCTCAATGGAGTCTCTGCTATATTCAGTATCATAACTTATTGAGACTAAATTTTCATTTGGTAGTTTACCTTTTTTTCGAATTAATATATTACCTCTGCCAGATTTCAAAGCAAGACTTGAGCTAAAAATAAACCCTCTAGATTCTATGCCAATGAAATAATCAATATTATTAATATCTACAAGATTTAACATATTAGAAGTTGCCAAATCAAAGGCAGCATGATTAGCTATCAATGGCTGAATATCTCGAAACAGAATCCCTTCACTTGGATAATCTGGTATGTCATTTATATATTTTTTATAATTCATTTTTTAAATACCCAATACTTTTGTCCATTAAAATTTATTAATACTGATATAATTGTAGCTAAAATAAAAGGTAAGTATTCTTCTTCAAATAAAATAATAAAATCATGAACTGTAGAGTTAAAAAATAATGATATACAGTATATTATAATAAATTTTATAGGTTGTTTGTAAGATCTGGACTTTGAATTAAATGTAATTTTGCGGTTAAGTATAAAACTATTAATTGATGAAAGTATATAAGAAAAAATTTTTGATCTTGATGCAGACATACCCAAGTTATACTGACAAATATTGTACACAGCAAAGTCAATTGATATAGAGAGGACACCAATCATTGAGTATTTTATAAATTCAAA
>TARA_B100001057_G_scaffold175629_1_pt1 | contig 17615 bp, 19 predicted proteins | sample TARA_B100001057 | Tara Oceans TARA_B100001057 (sample SAMEA2621839) | marine metagenome | biome: marine biome (ENVO:00000447); feature: surface water layer (ENVO:00002042); material: "saline water (ENVO:00002010), including plankton (ENVO:xxxxxxxx)" | depth 5 m
AAACCCTGAGGCCTACCTCCCCCCATGCCACCTTCAAAGGCCTCATGACCGAATTGATCATATGCAGCTCGTTTCTGTCCGTCCTTCAGTATATCGTAGGCTTCATTGACTTCTTTGAAAGATCTCTCTGCGTCCGGATTATCTGGGTTTCTATCAGGATGATATTTCATCGCCATCTTACGAAACGCTGATTTCAACTCGCTTTCGGATGCGTTCCTATCCACACCCAACAGCTCATAATAATCCTGTTTCGCCATAATAAGTGCTCACACTCTACCAGAGTTATCAGAAATTCAAAACAGGCCCTGAAATCGCTAAGCTAGGCATACAAGCGATTGACTCTGCTTTGTGATATTCAACTACTTTTCGTCAGACTTTTTGTCGTCTTTTTCATCAACTTCCTCAAAGTCTGCATCCACAATATCGGCATCGCCATTGTCTGTTTTAGAGGGGTCGGCCTCAGACGAATCACTTGGATTACTTCCCGCCTCCTCTTGCTGAGCCTGGTACATTGCCTCTCCCATTTTCATGGAAGCTTGCTGTAACGATTCTATTCCCGCCTTAATCGCAGCAGCGTCCTCTCCCTCGAGCAACGTTTTTAATTCCGACGTTAACCGCTCAATGTCTGCCTTATCATCAGCGCTCACTTTATCATTAGCATCTGCTAGCATCCGTTCCGTTGAGTGTATTGCTTGCTCACCCTGGTTTTTAACTTCAACAAGCTCTCGCCTTAGTTTGTCGCTTTCGGCATTCTGTTCAGCCTCATTTATCATGCCCTCTATATCCTCATCAGAGAGGCCTCCGGATGCTTGAATTTTAATCTGCTGTTCTTTTCCAGTCGCCTTATCTTTTGCAGAAACATTAACTATACCATTAGCATCTATATCAAAAGTCACTTCGATCTGCGGCACGCCCCTTGGCGCAGACGGTATACCTTCTAGATTGAATTCGCCTAACACCTTATTATCAGCAGCCATTTCTCGCTCACCTTGATAAACCTTTATGGTGACAGCACTTTGGTTGTCTTCCGCCGTTGAGAAAACTTGGCTCTTCTTGCTTGGAATTGTTGTATTTCTATCTATCAAACGCGTGAAAACACCACCCAGAGTTTCTATGCCCAAAGAAAGTGGCGTCACATCTAAGAGTAGAACATCTTTTACGTCACCCTGTAGAACCCCAGCTTGTATTCCAGCACCCATAGCAACCACTTCGTCTGGGTTTACACCTCGATGCGGCTCCTTTCCGAAGAAATTGTTAACAGTCTCAATAATTTTTGGCATACGAGTCATGCCTCCAACCATTATAACCTCATCTACCTCACCAGCACTCAACCCGGCGTCCTTTAGGGCAGAACGGCACGGGCCAACCGTTCTTTCAACTAAATCTTGCACGAGAGCTTCAAGCTTCGCCCGTGTTAACTTAATGTTCAAATGCTTCGGGCCAGTCTGATCGGCTGTAACAAATGGCAGGTTTACTTCCGTTTGCATGGAACTAGACAGTTCCATCTTGGCTTTTTCAGCCGCCTCTTTTAAACGCTGTAGGGCTAATTTGTCGTCACGTAAGTCTATTCCATTATCCTTTTTAAATTCGTCTGCAAGATAGTCTATTACGCGGTGGTCAAAATCTTCCCCTCCAAGAAAGGTATCTCCATTCGTCGATTTAACCTCAAAAACACCGTCGCCTATTTCGAGGATAGACACGTCAAATGTTCCACCTCCAAGATCATAAACCGCTATCGTTCCATTATTTTTCTTGTCAAAGCCGTACGCCAGTGCTGCTGCTGTTGGTTCGTTTATTATCCGGAGAATTTCCAATCCAGCAATTTTTCCTGCATCTTTTGTCGCCTGCCGCTGAGCATCATTGAAATAAGCGGGCACAGTTAGCACAGCTTGCTCTACAGAGCTTCCTAAGAATGCTTCGGCATCTTCCTTCAATTTTCGGAGTGTGAATGATGAGATCTGACTCGGGCTGTACTTTTCACCCTTGGCCTCGACCCAAGCATCGCCATTTTCTCCCGCCACGACGGCGTATGGCATTAATTCTGAGAATTTCTTCGCATTGCTATCGTCATGGCGCCGCCCAATTAAACGCTTGATCGCAAACAGCGTGTTCTCCGGATTAGTGACAGCCTGTCTCTTGGCGGCCTGTCCAACTAGCCTCTCATCTCCCTCTGCGAATGCTACCATTGAAGGTGTCGTTCGCGCACCTTCTGCATTTTCAATAACTTTGGCATCTTGTCCATCCATGAACGATATACATGAATTCGTTGTACCTAGATCAATCCCAATAACTTTCGACATAAAAACCTCTTTTTCGTAATCAACATTTGTAATCGTCAATTAAACTTTTGGATGGGTTTACTATAGTTTACCTTCCTCGACCCACGATATATAGGAACCGTAGTCGGACGCTTCAACCGTCATTATCAAAGTTTATTTTTATCATATTGTAATTTTACAGGAAACGAGGGTCACCTCGCAGTTACACCTTCATTTTGCAATGCTTAAACCTTCTCATCAACCCCTTCTGGTTGATCCGGTGTACTCGACTTGGACACACCTACCATCGCTGCCCGCAGCACTCGATCCTCTATGGCATAACCCGGCTGCAAAACTTGCATCACCACACCAGGTTCTTCTTTATCTGTTTCGACCTCGAACATAGCTTGGTGGAAATTATAGTCAAATTTTTCTCCGGTTGGATCAATCTTCCGAACTCCATTTTTCTCAAAAGCATTTAAAAGCTCTTTCTCCGTCATCTCGACACCGACAATAAGATTTTTTACACTTTCGTCCGCCCCGTCTAGATCTGAAGGCCCAGACTCGACAGCCCTACGGAGATTATCCGCAGCGCTCAGAAGATCTTTGGCAAAGTTGGCTATTCCGAATTTCCTTAATTGCTCTTTCTCTCTCTCGGCCCTTTTACGATAATTATCAAGTTCGGCAACCGAGCGAAGAAGTTGATCCTTAAGTTCGCTAACTTGTTCCTCTAAAGCCTCTAACGGTTCTTTTGTGGTGTCTTCCGGCCCAGAATCAATCTCCGCTTCGGCTAGATCATCTGGATCAATCTCTTCGCTTTTTGATTGCTCTACATCTGTCATTTCTTATGTTCACCCGACATCGTTTATTCCCGAAACCTCATTTAAGCAATTTATATACATTTACAACCGCTCGAGACTTAATCTAGTAATTTTCCTACTAGTTTTGATGTATAATCAACAACTGGGATAATCCTTGCGTAATTCATTCGAAGTGGCCCAATCACCCCCAACGCTCCGACAACACGCTTTTTCTTATCATGATAGGGGGCGATTATCATTGAGCAGCCAGCATTTTTAAACAAATAGTTTTCCGCACCGATAAATATTTGCACTCCTTCAGCTTCACCCGTCGCATCTAAAAGGTTTAAAATACTCTCTCTTTTCTCCAAAGCCTCAAAAAGGGTTCTTATTCTCTCCAAATCCTCCATAGCATTAACGTCATGAAGCAATTTTGATTGCCCGCGCAAAATTAAAGAGCCGCCTTTTATTCCCCCTGCCCACAATGCAACTCCATCTGCTACAACTTTGTTCGTTAGCGTGTCCAACTCAGTTTTGTGGAATTTGATTTCATTTAATATTTGTGCTTGTGCCTGCTCCATTGATAGGTTTGCTAAACGAGCATTAATATAATTGGATGCTTGTATAAGCGCGGACGCTGGCAAACCATTAGGAATTTCAATAACCCTATTTTCGACTATTCCCGAATTTGTTACCATTACCACCAATGCTCTTCCATCCGTTAATGGAACAAACTCTATTTGACGCAGAGGAGCGTCAAATTTTGGTGAAATTACTAATCCAGCACATTCACTGAGACCCGAAAGTGCGGTGCTCGCGTCCTCTAGTACTTCAGAAAAATTTCGCCCCGCTGAACAACATTGGCCTTCGAGACTCGCTCTTTCGTCTGATCCTATGTCTCCCCCCAGCTCCAAAAGGCCGTCAACAAATATTCTAAGTCCAAAATCTGTTGGTAATCGACCTGCGGATGTATGCGGAGAAAACAAAAGGCCCTCTTCCTCCAGATCCGCCATTACACCTCTTATCGTCGCAGCCGATAGCGTCGAATTCATGACACGAGAGAGGGTTTTGGATCCTACTGGTTCTCCCGAGGCTAAATAAGAGTCTACAATGTGCTGAAAAACTATTTTTGATCGTTCGCTTAGCTTTGAAATTCCATGGTTTGACATGCTGACAACGTATGGCTCTAATCGAAAAAGGTCAACGTTACAATAATCTGATTTTTACTACAGGATCATCAATTATTGACTAACCAAACTAGATCTTTTTTTCAGAAAAGGGTAGGTTGCGGGCTCTAACTACTGGAAAACGAAAATGAATGCACTTAAGAAAAGGCCTTCTGGTCGGAGCTTTAACCAACTGCGATCTGTAACATTTGAGCTCAACGCAACAAAACATGCTGAGGGCTCTTGTCTAGTGAAGTTTGGAGACACCCATGTTCTCTGCACAGCAAGTGTTGATGAACGCGTCCCATCATTTCTGAGAAATAGTGGTAGGGGTTGGGTGACAGCGGAATATGGAATGTTACCAAGATCCACCAACACGAGAATGGATAGAGAGGCCTCTCGCGGAAAACAGAGTGGGCGAACTTTGGAAATTCAGAGATTGATCGGGCGTTCCTTGCGGGCTGTAATCGATATGGAGGCACTTGGAGAGCGCCAAATTCGAATAGATTGTGATGTGTTACAAGCCGATGGGGGCACCCGAACCGCATCTATTACCGGGGGCTTCCTTGCGCTATATTTGGCTTTAAACAATCTTCAAAGTAATGGTTTAATAACAACACTTCCTATACTAGACCATGTGGCCGCTGTTTCATGCGGCATTTATAACGGACAAGCATTGTTAGATCTTGACTATAGTGAAGATTCCGACGCGGGTGTGGACGCAAACTTTGTTTTGACTGGAGCCAATAAAATCATTGAGGTGCAAGCCACCGCAGAAGACAAAGCGTTCGACAAGAGTGAATTCAATGAACTTCTACAATTAGCAGAGGTTGGCATAAGTCAGTTGGTTAGACTTCAAAAACATGCACTCGGAATCAAATAATTGTTTTTAGAAAAAATTGGACCCTCAAACAAACTAATAATAGCAAGCCACAATCAAGGAAAAGTAACCGAGATTCGTGACTTGCTTGAGCCATTCGGTTTGGAACTGATTTCCGCTGCGAGTTTAAATTTACCTGAACCCGAGGAAACTGCCAATACGTTTTCGGGAAATGCCAGACTTAAGGCTGAAGCCGCAGCCCTTGCAACCGGTTTTCCCGCTTTCGCCGATGACTCTGGATTAAATGTAGACGCTCTAGACGGAGAGCCTGGCATTTATTCGGCTCGCTGGGCTGGTGAGGACAAAGATTTCTCTATGGCAATGGCAAAAGTTAATGCTGCATTGTGTGAGATTGACGTAAAACTCGAGATAAAAGCGTCAAGATCTGCTAATTTCTTTTGTGCCTTGGCGCTTTCCTGGCCAGACAATAAGACAGAGATTTTTGAAGGCTCAATTAACGGCACCCTCTGCTGGCCACCAAGGGGGGGGAACGGTTTTGGCTATGACCCAATGTTCATACCCACCGGTTATGATGAAACATTTGGTGAGTTTGATCAAAAACTAAAGCACTCTATTAGCCATCGCGCTAAAGCATTCGCAAAATTCCTATCATACGTTCAGAATGAAAACAATGGGCACTGAGGAAGTTAGTTCCAATATTGGGCTATATATACACTGGCCATTTTGTCTTTCAAAATGTCCCTATTGTGACTTTAATAGCCATGTTGTTGAGAGCGTAGATCACAGTCGTTGGGAAAAAGCACTGGTTAAAGAATTAACTTTTTTATCCAAAAATCAAAATCAAAAAAAACTCAAGAGTATCTTTTTTGGAGGAGGAACGCCTTCTTTGATGGAACCAGAAACTGTTTTTAAAGCTATTCAAACAGCAAAAAAAATATGGGACGTAAAAGAACCAATAGAAATAACTTTAGAGGCAAACCCCTCATCTATTGAGTGCCAAACTTTTAATTCTTTTAAACAAGCTGGTATTAATAGAGTGTCTTTGGGCATTCAGGCTTTTGACGATAACGCTTTGTCATTCCTAGGGAGAAGTCATAATCAGCTGGATGCCATAAATGCACTTGAAGCTGCTCACAAATCATTCGATAGAGTCTCTTTCGACCTCATATACGCGAGACCACAACAAACCATTGACAGCTGGCTTCTAGAATTGGGTCAGGCTCTAGATCTTGCTGGCGAGCATATGTCAGTATATCAGCTTACCATCGAAAAAGGCACGGCGTTTTATTCTCAGTATAAAAGGGGAGGTTTTGAAATGCCAAGCCCCGAAACAGCAGGCGATTTCTACGAAGTCACCAACGAGAAATTGAGTTCCGCCGGATTACAAAATTATGAGATCTCAAACTATGCCCATTTGGGGTCAGAATGTCAGCACAATATGATATATTGGCGATCTGAGGATTATCTAGGCGTTGGCCCAGGAGCCCATAGTAGGCTGACAGACATAAGAGGAAAACGCAGAGCCACACGTTCACTTACAGCACCTTTTTCTTGGTTAAAAGAGGTTGAAGCTAAAGGCAATGCGTTAGTAGAACAGAATATTCTTAGCACATCTGAACAGCTCACAGAGACAATCATGATGGGCCTCCGGTTAAAGGAGGGGATTTCTTTGAAAAAACTATATCAACTCACTGGGAAACCTCTCGTTCAACTGTTTGATGAAGAGGCACTTTATTTATTAAAAAACGAAGGTTACCTCGGGGTAGATGACCTCTATTTGAGGGCAACAGACGCGGGACGGCAAAGGCTAGATGGTGTAGTTCGTTGTCTACTAGAGTCTGCTAATATTCCTAATTAGATTTAAAAAACAATTTTGGGGCTTTATCGATAACTTTCACCCCATCTGGTCCGACTTCCAGGATTGCCAATCCTCGTTCATTTGTGCCATTTTTCAAAAACCTCACTATTCCATCAACACCGAGAAACCCTTTGGGATCCGTTATCAGTGTGGAGCTATTATTCACCCCTAATTTTCCAGATGTCAGCTTCACAGCGAGAAGCATGGCATCATATGCCAAGCTAGAGAGGCGTGGCGGCGAATAACCAAATACTCTTTCAAATTTGACTTCATAGGGTTTTCGAAGCTCAGGCGAAGGCGCCGCGTACCATCCTCCTATCAGCGCAGGTTCTAAATTCAAGTTTTTATCATTATCCCACAGAGTACTTCCTAAAAGTCGAATGCGGGATGGATCTACATCAAAAAAGGCAAGTAACGGTGCTATAATACGCAGCTCAGCGCCCCCAGATGGTAGCAGAACGGCGTCAAAGGATGGGTCTCCCAATGTGTCCAATCCAGAGAGTCGGTTTAATGCGGTGTTTGCTATCTCATCGGATTGGCGCTTTAATTGCTTTTTCTGTAATTTTAGCTTTTGATTTCGGCTATCGTATTCCGCGAATTCTCTGACCGCGTTACTAAAATCAGAACTGTTTGGATTGAAGAATAGCTCCGAAACTAGTTGGACATCCATTCTATCTGATACGTTGTGCGCAACCGACAATGACAGCCGTCCAAAATCATTGGCAGGCACAAGTATTCCAATCCTCCTATATCCTCTAGTTAAGCTGTACTCCAGAATTCGGGTGATTTGTTGTCCTGGCAAAAAACCGAAAACGTAAACGCCATCCCCCGCCACTTTTGTGTTATTAGAAAAACTTATTACAGGTATTTTAGCGGCTTTAGTCAAAGGGGCTATAGCCTCGGTAGACCCACTAAAAAATGGACCTAAAATCAACTTTACCTCCTCTTTAATCAAAGTACCAGCGGCCTGAACCGCGCTCTCAGGGTCACCCTTTGTGTCGATTATGATTAACTCTATATCGTCATTAGCGGCCTCGAAAAGTGCCAATTGGATTGCATCAAGGAATGCCGCGCCTTTGCCCGTCGAATTTTGAGATAATGGCAATAAAACTCCGATTTTCTTAGTTATATTTTCATTATGTCGGCTTTCTTTATGAACACTATTGGGATTTTTTATTCCTTGTGAGGCCGGCGCTTTTAATTGATCGTTTGCAATTGTGTCCAACTTGTATTTGTGGAGATTATTTTTTTCTTTCTTGTAATGAGCCCCAACAGCGACATTCAAATGGCTTTTTTTCTTAGGTGCATTCTTAACTATCGCATGAGAGTTAGTAGATAATCTAATTTGATTAGACTCTCGTAACGATTTTTGATGTTCTGATTGGCAGCCCGGTAGAAAAACAAACGCCAGCAACAAAAAACTCGATGATCGGCTCCTATTTGTTGCAAATAATCTTATAACAGGCTCTATTAAAATAAATACCACAGAGTGCCTCCTAAGACGGCTCTTTAATGGATGACAATACTTTAAATAAAGGAGACAGTAAACTTGGGTCTAATGGCAAAATTATGACAACCAGGAATTCAATACCCAATCTTATTCTCGTTTCGACCCCTATTGGTAACTTGGGTGACATTTCTCTACGTGCCATCGAGGCTTGTCGTGATGCCGATAAGATCCTATGCGAAGACACCCGTGTTTCAAGGAAACTCTTAAAGAAATATAATATTGAAACAAAACTCTCTAGTTATCATGAACACAATGCCCAGAAAATTAGGCCAAAAATTATACGTGATTTAGAGACTGGGGCACAAATTGTTCTAATAAGTGATGCTGGAACACCATTAATTTCGGATCCGGGTTATCAACTTGTCCGGGATTGTATTGATAATAAAATACAGGTTTCTTCGGTTCCTGGGCCAACAGCTCTAATTACCGCTTTAGCAGTTTCTGGCCTGCCGCCAGACACATTCTATTTTGGTGGATTCTTGCCTAGCAAAAGCGCGGCCCGGCAGAAAGCTTTTTTAGAGAAAGTAGAGCTGAAGACAACCCTAATATTTTATGAATCCCCAAACCGTTTAACTGACTGCTTAGAAGACGCAATCTTTTGTTTAGGAAATAGGGACGCAGCAGTGGCCCGGGAATTAACAAAATTACATGAAGATATTCAAAGGGGAACTCTAACAGACCTTTTAGATTTTTATAAAAAATCCGGCCCCCCCAAGGGAGAACTAGTGCTTATGATTGGGCCGCCGTCCAGAAAAGTTAATACAGATATGGAGGCCCTAGAGACATTGTTGCGCAAACTTCTAAAAAATAATAGCTTGCGCGATACTGTAAAAATCGCGAGCAATACACTAGGTATACCCCGATCAATCGTGTATGAACGCGCCTTAATAGTTAGAGATGCAACCTAGAAAGTAGATGATGGGAACTGAATATGTCACTGAATTCTCTTTATAAAAAAGGAGAGCTATTGTTCTCCTGTTTAACAATAATAACAGTGTCTATCTTACTATCATCCTGCTCTCCTGTAGGATTAGTTGTGGGAGCTGGGGCATCTCTAATGACAGCAAGCCAAACGGAAAAAGGATTAAAGGTTTCGGCGAAGGATCTTCAAATAAAAGCAGAAATAAACCATAATCTTTTTCAAAAAGATCATGAGCTTTTTGGCGCTGTAAAAGTCTCGGTCGATAATGGAAAAGTTCTCATCACTGGCTCGGTTCCAAATCCCCAAGACCGAATCGAAATTTCTAGGCTCTCCTGGAAAGTGGGCGGCGTTAGAGAAGTCATCAACGAAGTTCAAGTAACAAATAAAGCTTCCTTTACCAACAGAGCTAAAGATCTATTAATTAATAAATCTTTACAAACACAGCTGCTCTTGGATCAGTCAATTAATTTCATAAATTTCAGTGTCGATACGGTAAATGGGGTTGTTTATATTTTTGGAATTGCTCGAGACCAAGAGGAAATCAATAGAGTAATTAAACATGCCAGAAATATAAACTACGTGGAAAATATTATAAATTATATGTCTTTAGGCAACCAATAGTCGAAAGTAAAAACTCATAAGAGTTGGAGGTAAAGTATATTTCCAGCTGTTTTAAGTGGCCCAGATGCACTAATAAGCATCAATTAAATAACTGTTTACGAAATAGGGGTGGCGTCATATGAGCCTTATTGTAGCTTTGCAAATGGATCCCATTGATTCAATTGATATTAATGGCGATAGCAGTTTCTCGCTTGCTTTAGAGGCGCAAGACAGGGGCCATAAATTGTTCCACTATCTACCAACGAGCCTGACTTATAAAGATCGAGACATTAGCGCTCGGGCCCAAGAGTTATCTGTTAGGCCAATTCACGGCAATCACTTCACTTTGGGAGGGTTTGAAAAAATAAATCTCAAAGATGATTTAGATGTTATTTTAATGCGACAGGACCCCCCCTTTGACATGTCCTATATAACTGCAACCCATATATTAGAACACGTCCACCCAGTAACATTAGTAGTGAATGATCCGGTAAATGTCCGGAATGCGCCCGAAAAGTTATTCATCACTCACTTTAGGGACGTGATGCCGCCGACTTTAATTACAAACGATAAAAATGAAGTTGAGGTTTTTCGGAAAGAATACAAAGATATAATCGTTAAACCACTTTATGGGAATGGGGGCGCGGGAGTTTTTCACATCAAACCAAATGACGAAAATCTTAGTTCGCTTCTAGAGTTATATGAAGGGTTTTATAAGGAACCCCTTATTGTTCAACAATATCTGCCAAAAGTACGAGAGGGCGACAAAAGAGTCATACTAGTGGATGGCAAAGCCATAGGAGCCATAAACAGAGTTCCTGCGGCTGGCGAAGCTCGCTCAAATATGCATGTTGGGGGCACCCCAGAAAAATGTGAGCTTACGAAAAGAGATCAAGAGATATGTGAAATTATCGGCCCAGCGCTAAAAAAACAGGGTTTACTTTTTGTCGGAATCGATGTGATAGGGAATCACTTGACCGAGATCAATGTTACATCCCCCACAGGAATTCAGGAACTTAGTCGGTTTAGCGGCATTAATGTTGCGAAAATTATTTGGGAGGCCATAGAATCAAAGCTATAAATGCGACTTCATAAAACATTTATCATTCTTCCTAAAGGTTGACCACCTAGTAAATGGAGGTGATAATGAGGAACTTCCTGTAGCCCATTAATTCCTGTATTTGCTATCGCGCGAAAACCCATTTTTTCAAGCTCTAATATTTTTACAATATCTCCAATAGATCTAGAAAAAGCGATCTGTTCTTCCTCTGACGCTCTTTTTGAGAAATCCCCCATATCTGTGTATGGCCCTCTTGGTATCACTAGAATATGAACTGGCGCCTGAGGATTAATATCTTCAAAAGCTAAAACATGTTCGTTTTCGTAAACAGTTTTATTTGGAATTTCCCCTCTGAGAATTTTTGCGAAGATATTGTCCGGATCATAATCTGCCATCTTTACTCTCTTTTATCATGTTTTAACTCTCTTGGCTTTTTCTTCTAGGCCCGACTCAATTGACCTTCTCGCCATCTCGTCCCAAATGTCCTCCAATTTAACATTAGAATCCGCCCATAAGACCATTAAATGGTATAAAAGATCGACACTTTCATATATTAAACCATTTTTTCTTTTGCCAATTGCCTCAATAATGGTTTCAACGGCTTCCTCACCAACCTTTTTCGCTATAGCGTCGGTCCCACGGTCAAATAACTGAGCTGTGTAAGAATCGTTAGGGTCAGCCTTTTTTCTTTCACATATCGTATGATAGAGATCGTCCATTTTATTTATCATTTTCAACTCCAATTATAACCGAACAGGCAGCCCTAATCCCGACATATTAGCTTTGACGTCTGATATTCTAACTTGGCCGAAATGAAACACTGAAGCCGCTAGAACTGCAGAGGCACCCCCTTCAATAACCCCTTCTGCGAAATGGTCAATGGAGCCAACACCCCCAGAAGCAACAAGTGGAACAGAGATTGATGATGTGATTAGTTTCGTCAGTGGGATGTCAAAACCTTTTTTCGTGCCATCCCTGTCCATTGAAGTCAAAAGAATTTCTCCTGCTCCATAATTAACCATTTGCTTCGCCCACTCTACCGCATTAATACCTGTTGCTATACGGCCTCCATGCGTAAACACTTGGAAATCCCCATTGTCAACGCGTTTCGCATCTATTGCAACAACGATACACTGAGAACCAAATTTGTTTGCGGCCTCTTGGACAAATAATGGCCTTTGAACTGCCGCGGTGTTTATAGAAACTTTATCTGCTCCTGCCAAGAGAAGCCTCCGTATATCTTTTTCAGATCTAACGCCCCCTCCAACGGTCAATGGCATAAAGCACTGCTCCGCAGTTCTAGAAACAACATCTAATATTGTATCTCTATTTTCACTGCTAGCCGTAATATCTAAGAAGGTTAGCTCATCGGCTCCCTCTTTATCATAAATCTTTGCTTGTTCTACCGGGTCACCCGCATCAATTAAGTCCAGGAAATTCACCCCTTTAACAACCCTGCCATCCTTTACATCTAGACACGGAATAATTCTGACTGTCAGCATAATATTTTTCCACAATAACTTAGGAGCTTAAAGTCTTTAATGCTTCTTTCAAGTCAATTGCTCCGTTATACAATGCGCGCCCACATATTACGCCCTCTATATTCTCAGATGCTCGCGCCTTCAACGATTGTAAATCCTTAATTGAGGAAACGCCACCTGATGCTATAACAGGAATGGAGATGGCCGATGAAAGCTCTAATGTCGCGTCTATATTTACCCCCTGCATTGCCCCATCTCGATCAATGTCCGTGAAAATTATCGAGGACACACCATTATCTTCGAACCTTTTGGCTAATTCTAAGCTTGTTATCTTAGTATTTTCTGACCATCCATTCACTGCAACATGACCTTTTAGAGCATCTATACCTACTACTATTTTACCCGGGAAAGCTGCACAGCTTTGTTTAACAAACTCAGGATTCATTAGTGCCGCTGTTCCTAATATAATTCGCGAGACGCCTTGATCTATCCAAAATTCAACCTGTTTAATATCACGTATGCCGCCACCAAGCTGAATGGGAACTTTAACAGCCTCCAATATTGAATTAACAGCTTCTAGGTTGACAGAATGCCCCGCAAAAGCCCCGTCCAGATCGACAACATGCAACCACTTACAGCCAGAGCTTTCGAATTTTTTTGCTTGGTCGCCCGGCGACGAATTAAAAACTGTCGCCGCATCCATATCTCCTCTTAATAGTCTAACACATGACCCTTTTTTAAGGTCAATCGCAGGAAATAACTTCATCTAGTTTCCCTCGTTTTGGAAAAAATATCTACGACAATCTTTTATAGTAAAAGCAACCTTTGACGTAATTACCTCCAACACTTGCATAAAATGGATGCTCCCCAAATTTACTATAGCCAAGGCTTTCAAAGAGCCGAATAGCAGCCAACTGAGTTTCACGCACATCAAGGTTCAATAGATCGAACCCAGATTCTTTAACCTGGACTTCCGCGGCCTTTATAAGCTTGGCAGATAATCCATGGCCTCGCGCCCATGGGGCAACGAAATTAGTAGTTAAGTTACAAGAAAAGCTCTGAGCTTCATTGTTTCTAGCTGGTCTAAGGACCTGGCAAGAGCCCGCTATAACTCCATCTAATCTCCCAACCAGAAGGTCTCGCTCAGGGATAAGCAACACCCCGTTCCAGTATGATTCTAAGACGTCGCGAGGTGGAGGGGCCAGCCAGCCAAATCCTCCCCCATCAATGATCGCTGCTTCCGCCGCATCACAGAGGTCGTTAAGATCGGCTGAGTTTAGATTATGTATTAATTCAACCATTATGTTGGTTGAGTGTTCCAATTTATCATTTCCATTCATAGAGAAATTCCATCACGGGCACCAGTTCAGAAAGTTTTGTATCAGTTTCAATCCCATCCCTTGGCTTTTTTCAGGGTGAAATTGAGTGCCTATCATATTATCTCGTCCAACGACAGCAGTGATCATAACACCATAATCAGCAATCGCTACCAGATGATTTTTCTTCTTCACTTTTAATTGAAAACTATGGACAAAATAGAAGTACGACCCATTATCGATATTATTTAAAACAGGATGACCCAAGTCATATATGGTTACCGCATTCCAACCCATGTGAGGTACTTTGAATGGTTTGTCTTCGTTTTTCAGATATTTATTAGGATCTATTTTGGATACCTCGCCGGGCAGCCACCCAAGGCCATCTGTCGGCATGTACTCATGACCGACATCTGCCATTAACTGCATACCAACGCAAATTCCTAAAAATGGTTTTCCACGATCAACTACTTGTTCTTTCAGAGATTCTCGCAAGCCGGATATAGAGTCTAAACCTCTCTTTACATTGGGAAATGCCCCTTGGCCTGGCAGCACGATGAATTTGGCTTTAGCCACTACATCTGGACACTTTGTAACATTCACAGGTCCCGTTGTCTTGGTTGCCATTTTTTCAAAAGCCTTAGCTGCGGATCTCAAATTTCCCGAACCACAGTCTATAATAGCCACGCTCATATTTAATCAATCCTCCACAACATCACCGCCAATACTACCTTTGGTTGACGGGATTATATCTTTTGCGCGCGCATCAATGCTCATTGCTCCTCGCAGCGCTCTTGCCAAGGCTTTATAACAAGACTCAACTATATGATGCGTATTCTCACCATAAAGATTTATCACATGTATTGTTATGCCTGATGACTGCGCAAAGGCTCTGAACCATTCTTTAAATAATTCCGTATCCATGTCTCCAACTTTTGAATTAGGAAAAGTTACATGCCACGAAAGATATGGTCTTCCGGATATATCTAATGATACTTCGGTCAACGTTTCGTCCATAGGAACCTTTGCATTGCCATACCTTACAATTCCAACACGAGCACCTAACGCTGTTTGTATCGCATCCCCTATCGCATACCCAGAGTCCTCTGTTGTATGGTGATAGTCAATGTGAATATCTCCTTTTGCATTAACATCTAAATCCATAAGTGAATGTTTAGATAGTTGCTCAATCATGTGATCAAGAAATCCAATGCCCGTCGAAACATTATACACACCGGTACCATCTATATTGACAGCTACCTCTATTTGAGTTTCTTTAGTCGAACGCTTGGTTTTACAGACGCGTGCTTTAGTCATCCAATGTCTCCTAATTTAAGGAATGCCGTTTATTATCAGGATCTAAGGCTCCTGACCAGTCCGCCAGCTAAATTGGTTTCGATCCAGTTCTAACTTGACCTAGCTTACGACTACCATTATCCAAACTTAAAAAGGGGGTCGTTGATTATGTCACATTCCGAAGATAACTGGTATGGAACAACTATTTTATCCGTTAGATCAGGGGGCCAGGTCGTTATCGCTGGCGATGGGCAAGTAACGCTTGGAAGCACCGTAATAAAAAGTCAGGCCCGTAAAGTGAGACGTTTATCAGACGGTAAAGTTATCGCTGGATTTGCAGGGGCTACAGCCGATGCTTTTACCTTATTCGAACGACTAGAGGCAAAACTTGAACAGCATCCTTTACAATTAACCAGAGCCTGCGTTGAACTTGCAAAAGATTGGCGGACCGATCGCTACCTACGAAGGCTAGAAGCAATGATGGCAGTTGCCGATATGGAAACGTCGCTAATTCTCTCTGGGAATGGTGATGTACTAGAGCCCGAAGATGGGCTTATCGGAATTGGGTCCGGAGGCGCTTACGCTCTTTCTGCTGCGCGGGCATTAAGTAAGCAGCCGAATATGACAGCAGAGAGTATAGCGCGGCAATCAATGGAAGTTGCGGCGGGAATTTGTATCTACACTAACAATAACTTGACCATTGAAGTTATCTAGCAAATTAGAATTAGGGTTTCACTATGACAACTTTTAGTCCACGAGAAATAGTTTCAGAGCTTGACCGATTTATTATTGGTCAGGAAACAGCGAAGAGGGCAGTCGCAATAGCCTTAAGAAACCGATGGAGAAGACAGCAACTTGATGATTCTATTCGAGATGAAGTTCAGCCTAAAAATATTTTAATGATTGGGCCTACAGGAGTTGGAAAAACAGAGATTGCACGCCGATTAGCCAAGCTAGCTGATGCCCCCTTTATTAAGGTGGAGGCAACTAAATTCACAGAAGTTGGCTATGTAGGCCGTGATGTAGAACAAATAATTCGAGATCTGGTTGAAAGCGCGATAACTAATGTAAAGGAAAAAATGCGTTTGGAGGTACGGGCGTCAGCTGAATTAGCTGCCGAAAATCGAGTTATTTCGGCATTAGCGGGCGACGAGGCCAGAGAGGAAACGCGGCAAAAATTCAGAAAGATGCTTAGGGAAGGTCAGCTTGATGACAAAGAAATTGAGGTAGAGGTTAATGATAGTGGCTCAGGACTTCCCACAATTGACATTCCTGGAATGCCCGGATCGCAGATGGGGATGATAAACCTGAATGATATGCTGGGAAAGGCAATGGGAGGAAGAACTAAGAAACGGCGCATGTCTGTTGGACAGTCCTATCTAGTTCTAATCGACGAGGAAGCAGATAAATTATTAGATGAGGATAGAATTATTCGCCAAGCAATCGAGGCCGTCGAACAAAACGGCATTGTCTTCTTAGATGAAGTCGACAAAATCTGTGTTCGCTCAGACCGTTCTGGGGGCGATGTATCTCGCGAAGGAGTACAACGCGATCTTTTGCCGTTGATTGAGGGCACTACCGTGGCTACCAAGCATGGGGCTGTTAAGACAGATTTTATTTTGTTTATAGCATCTGGCGCTTTCCACTTGAGCAAGCCATCTGATCTATTACCGGAATTACAAGGAAGGCTACCAAACCGTGTTGAACTGAGTGCATTAACTAGAGACGATTTTAAAAGAATTCTAACAGAACCAGAACACAGTTTAATTAAACAATATACAGCATTATTAGCAACAGAGGGGGTGACCCTTAAGTTCGATCGAGAGGCAATCGACAACCTAGCAGACTTAACAGTGAATGTTAACACAACGGTTGAGAACATCGGAGCTAGGCGGCTACATACAATAATGGAAAAACTTCTAGACGACATCAGTTTTACCGCTTCAGATAGCGACGGCCAAGAACTAATCATAAGTAAAGAATATGTAGAAGAACATGTTGGCGAACTGGCAAAAGACTCGGACCTTTCAAAATTCATTCTTTAAAATCTTGATTGGACCACTTTCTACTCCCTATTGCGATCATCAATCTTTCTTCGCAAAAGAACATAAAGCGCGCCTGTGCCGCCATGAATTTCTTGAGCGGGTGAGAACGCTAAAATGAGATTTGACAGCGGTGCCTCTTTCAGCCACCTGGGAACGGCTCGACGCAAAACTCCTCTTGCCTCCTTATCATTTAAGCCATTGCTTTTTGATTGGCGAAGGCCCTTTCCAGTAATGACCAATATTAACCTTAGTCTAGTTTTCCATGCCCTGAATATGGTATCCTCAAGTGCTTGCTTAGCCTCACTTTGTGTTAAACCGTGCAGATCTAACTTATAATCAATCTCCACTTTTCCTCTTTTTAATTTTAGCGATGTTTTCCGATCAATTCCCGGGGCCCTTCCTGGAGAGTGATCACCTATCACAATCGGACCTTTAGAAATACTTGTCAGTTGTTTTATAGGC
>TARA_B100001057_G_scaffold101361_1_pt1 | contig 17596 bp, 23 predicted proteins | sample TARA_B100001057 | Tara Oceans TARA_B100001057 (sample SAMEA2621839) | marine metagenome | biome: marine biome (ENVO:00000447); feature: surface water layer (ENVO:00002042); material: "saline water (ENVO:00002010), including plankton (ENVO:xxxxxxxx)" | depth 5 m
TTGCTATGTTTGGTGGTGCTTTAAACTTATTCATTCATAGTCTCCTCAATGAATCGTCCAATTGTTTCTATATCTTGTGTTGTTAACATACCAGCTTGTGCCCACATTGTAGAACTCATATTACCTACTGTTTCTCTGTTCTTGTAGGCATATAGTTTTTGAGTAATATATTCAGAGTTTTGTCCAGCAAGTTTTGGAAAGACTGCCATTCCTTGTCCTTCTTGTCCATGGCATGCTGCGCACCCTCCCCATAATCCTCTAATAGCACTAAACTCATCTGCATTTGCTATCTCTCTTTTCTTTTCCATCTGCTCAGCGAGTGTTCCGTTTATTCTTATATACTCTTCATAGCATTCGCCATAACACGTACTGTTACCACTATATCCAGTATATTCTAACTCCGGATATATCTTAATATAGAAAAAGCCCAGTATCACAAAGGTACCTAAAAGGGCCATTCCTAATTCTCGCATTATAGCTCGTTTAAGTAATTATCCAATCTATCTTTATTCATTACAAACGCAGATTTTAAACTTGCTGCTTGCTGTTTAATTGTATCTAAGTTAGTTGCATTTCCAACTGTTATAACACCTACCATAGCCATCATTTTATGTGGAGTACATTCATATACATACACTCCTTCAGTATTTAATGTTACTGAAATGTCTCTACTCATTCCACCTTTCCAAGGTTTAGCACCTACAGGTATTAATGTCGAAGCAGAATTGTGTGCCATGTCTGTTGCTACAAAATTCACAGTATCTCCTACTGCAACTTGTAAGACAGCCGGCTCAAATATCATTACTCCGCCTGGTCCGTTGTTTAACATTTTTACTTCATGCTCTGCCGAAAAGGCCGGAACTGTTAGTAAAAGTAAACCCATTGCTATTAATATATTTTTCATCTTTTCTCCTTTAATTAAAAATCTATTATTTCTTTTAGCTCCATGAAGCCACCGATTGATTCTTCATCAATTGTAATTTGAGGGAAAGTTCTTGCTGTTGGAAACTTTCCAAAAAACTCTTCTTGTGTATAATCAACGTCAAGCTGAAGATATTTAAAATCTTTCTTTTTGACTTCACATAACGATTTTGCCATATTACAATATGCGCAGTTGTCTTTTCCGTATATCGTAATCATTATACTATATGTAAACCGCCGCTTTCTGGCATTGCGATTCCCGTTGTTGCTTCAATTACTTGTTTCTTCAGTTCTTCTGCTGGTTCAACAATAAACATAACATGTTGTTCACCGATAGTAACTGGCTTTCTTTTTGCGTAAGGTACGAAAGGAACCATTCCAATTTTACCTTCACCTGCTGGTACTAATAAGATTCCATCTGTTAATGTATAGAAACCCTTATCATATACCACTTTAGCTACAACCTCTTCACCGGTTGATAGTCTTACGATTTGTACATCGCTCATAGTATTTCTCCTTTAATGTGGTCTATTATACCACAGTTTAATATAAATGTCAATAGTTTAACTGAAAAAGTCTTCAATCGTATTTACCTTTTCGGCTGACCAACCAACCGCATCTAGGATTGATTGAATAGGATTCAAGAATACTTTGTCAAATTGTAACTCATAATCAATGTATTGGTGAAGACCAAGTTGCTTTGGTAATAAACCAGGAACCGATATTACGTTTTCACGAATTGGATTCGGAACCTTTAAGTATAAAAACTTGACCTTATCTCCACCTTGTATTGTTTCAAACTTCTTATCAAGACCTTTTTCTTTTAGGAAATGATTATACATAATCGCGCCGCGAACATGCATTGGACAACCTTTTCTGTATAACGAAGACTTGTCTTGATACTTTTTAATATTATCAGTACCTGAAGTCTTTGCTATCGCAACTGGATCCAACTTTTTAAATTCTTTCTTGAAATCAGAAATAAAGCTTTGTGTTGTTTGTTCATCGTTATTCATAATAACTTCAAAACATTCTTTAAGTTTAGTACGACATATTTCAGGAGTTGAAGATCTTACTGATTCTAATCCTGTGACCGATACTTTAGGTTTGTCGTAATGAACACCTTCAGAGTTCAATGTATTAAGTATGTATCTTTTCTTAGCTACAAATATTCCACGGTGAGCAATCTTTTCACGTTTCATTACCATTGCATTACGATATGTACCCATATCAGCTGCAAGCTTTTCGTAACCATCTTCGATGATTTTCTCAATCTTTGTTGAACATACTCTATCAAGAAACTCTTCACCTTTGTCTTTGTCAATATCAGTTGTTCCAAACACTTCAGTAATTAAAGGACCGAAGTCAACATAGACAGAGTCAGTATCAATATAAATGATATAGTCAACATCGTCAGATCCAAGAATCTTATTTAAATAATCATTGACTGACTTTTGTGCATAACGAATAGATAACTGACCGCTTGTTGTAATTGCTTCAGCCATTTCATTAATATAATATAAAAAGTATACATTAGCAGTTGCACCATATAAACTGTTCATGGCAATCTTAATTGACATTTGCGAATTGTGGAGTTGATTAATTTCACGCTTAAGTCTTTTGAGTTCAGCAGTATCTTTTTCAACTTCAAACTGTTGTTCAGCAGCAATCATTTGATTTTTAATAACAGAACGATTACTATAGTATTCATCAATGATCTCAGGAATAATACCTAATTTTTTATTCGAGAAACAAACACCGTTAGCTGCAACTGAAACACCTTTACGATCATTTTGATATTCGCCTTTAAGTACCATATCTTGAGTTACGTATTCACGATCATCTGGCATATATGTTTCAGGCGACATATTGTATTGTAACATTAGGTGAGGATATAGAGAGTTAAGGTCAAAAGATACAACCCAAGGATGCATTCCAACTTTTGGATCTTTTACATAACCACCTACAAGATCTCCACCTCTCATTCCTGGACCACCTTTAAGTGGAGGAACAATCTTATCTTTAATTAATCTACGATAAATGGTTGCTTCCCAAATACCAACAGTTCCGAAGGCATCTCTGTAATTAACTCCACCGTCATAAGCAACAGTCATAACCAAAGCAAGCAATCCTGTTTCTTCTTCAAGACGAGCAATCAGTTGAGTATCTTTAAGGTTATAGTCCAAATATAATTGTGGATTCTCATCATATAATCCAGTAAGAGAACCGTATTCAGAATAATCAATTTTCTTTTCACCAAGAACAACATAAGCAATATGATCCAATCTATACGATTCTTGAGGACCGTACTTGTAACCAAATTTCTTGAAGCAATCCATATAGTCAATTACAGCAACACCCATAATAGAATATGTTGAGTTGACTTTACCAAATATTTCTCGACTTTGCTTTTTGATTGATTTGTGTGGAGATAAACGCTTAGCGGTTTCTTCTCCAAGCAAACGAATAATCCTCGTAACAATATACATTATGTCAAAGTACTCAACGTTCCAACCTGTTACAATGTCAGGATAGTCAGTTGTCCATAATTTAACAAAGTACTGAAGTAATTGAACTTCAGAATCAAATTTGACATATTGAATCTTGTCTTGAGGAATGTCCGTTACTGTTTGTGTCTTGTCGTAATCTTTTTGACCAAGAAGATAGTAAATATCATTTCTTGAACTATGATAGGCAATTGATGTAATAGGATTGTCTGCTTCTTCAATATTAGCAAAGCCATCACGAATGTCAACCTCAATATCAAACGAAACAATATTTACATGACTTACGTCATACGCAACCTTTTCAGGATATTCTTCTTGTATGAATTGTGTAAGATAATTTGTTGAACCAAATATCTTCATACCGTGAACACCTTTATATTCTTCAATAAAGTTTTTAGATTCACGCATATCGCCGAACTTGTGTGGAGATAATGGTAGGTTACCTTCTGTTAAAGAGCGATAGCCTTCTTCTCCTGATTTCGGTGTATGAACATATAGTGTTGGTTGAAACGGTACACGATACGAGAAACGTTTACCGTTGTCGTATCCACGATGTAAAATATTATTTCCGTATCTTTCAACAGATGTATAGAATTTAGTCAATGCCATATTGCCTTTTAGTTTGTACCATTATATACTAGTTGACTCGCAATGTCAATAGTTATTGTGCAAGCTCTGAAAAGTTTTTGATTTTCTCGAACTTCAGATTGTTTTCAAATTTTTCTGCAAACTGATCTCCACGATGTGATATCACAAAGATATTATCATCGGAGTTCAATCCATGTAGAGTCTCAATTAAACTCTCAATACCTACGCCATCCAAAGCGCCATCAAGAGTTTCATCAAGTATCAACAGATTAGTAGATACTGAAGATCTTAATTTCGCAACTGATCTCCAAGCTAACATAATTGATAATGTGATACGTAGTTTCTCACCTTCGGAAAAACTAGCATAAGTAAATTTATCTCTGAACCTTGAACGAATTACTTCGTCAAAGTTTTCATCAAGTTGAAAGTCAACGAATAAGTCAAACGCAGCAAGATACTTGTTGATAAGTTTATTAATAACCGGTATGTATTGAGATATGATCTTTGCTTTGATACCACCGTCTCGTAAAATAGTTTGAACGATATTCAGTACTTCATGTTCATCAAGTAGTTTTGTTCGTATCTCAGTTTGTTTATTAAGTTTCTTTTGAAGATTCTCAAGTTTAGTTGTATCAACTTCATCAACTTCTTTTTGAGCATTGTCTAAATCTTTCTTATACGAAACTAACGCGTTCTTAGACATTTTGATTTCAGCTCTTATCTCTGAGATCTTAAAGTTAACTTCTTGTATTTGATCTTCAATTTTTGATATAGAACCCAAACGATCTTGATGCTTCTTAATTATCTTTGCGACATCAATTAGATTTTTTTCAATATGGGCCTTTTGTTGATTCTTGTCCATAATCTGTTCTTCTTTAAAGTCGCAGTCAATATCTTGCTTACAGGTTGGGCATTCATCATTATGTTCATAGAAAGCTAATTCTTTATCAAACTGAACACGATTTCTTTCAAGCTCTGCTCTCTTTTCAGTAGCATCACCAAACTTTTGTTTTTCATCAGGTTTGTCTGATATATCATTGTATAGTGTTTTAATTATTTCGTCTTGTGTGTCAATTGAATTATTCTTTGTCTCAACAGCTTCGATATGATCATTCATCTTATCTTTAATTTTGTCAACTTCAACTGTTTTAAGTTTACGAATCTCTTCGTTGTTTTCTTCTGCTGATTGTATATTGTTTTCTATAATTTCAATATCATACTTATTATCTGTAATTTCAGCTTTAGTACTCGACATGCGATCTTTTGCCAATGTACCCATAACAGAGAACACTTGAATATCCAATAAGTCTTCAATAATTTCACGTCGTTGATATGCTCGTAATTCCATGAAAGGAATATATGTAGCAGATCCAAGAACAACGATTTGATTAAAAGCTTTGAAGTTAATACCTAATATAGATTCTTCAAGAAACGCTTGATAGTCTCGAACTGATGCATCTTGATTTATCATACCGCCGTTCTTCCATATCTCAAATAGATTAGGTTTGATACCACGACGAATCATATACTTATCACCGCCTGCACTAAAATATAGTTCAACAATAAGTTCTTTATTATTAATAGAATTTACAAGTTGTGCTTTGTTAATATTTCTAAAGGGACGACCGTATAGACCAAATACAATTGCATCAAGTAGTGTACTTTTACCTGAACCGTTTGACCCAGCGATTAATGTACTAGGTACTTCGCTCAATTCAATTGTGGTATATATGTTGCCTGTGGATAGTATGTTTTTATATTTTACTTTTTCAAAATTAATTCGCATTATAAACTAAGTGCCTCATGGTATAATTCATCAACTAAAGACTTGACCTTTGTTTTATCAACATTGGTTTCTAACGAGTCTATATATTGACTTAATATCTCTGTTGTATCTTTTGTTTCATCGAGTATTTCTTCAACGCCTTCTGCGTCCAAATTCATATGATCATCAACAGCTCGAACGTCAACAGCACCACACTCAGACATACGACCCATAAACATATCATAAAGATAAGCATTGGTTCTGTTTTGAACAATAACTTTTACATAAGTATCTTTATATTGACTGACATCATAATTCGCAACGGTATCAACTGTCCACTCTGCATCATCGTAAAATACTTTATAGAATACACGATTTGGATTCTCGATCTTAGTCATCTCTCGAGTTTCAGTATCAAATATATGAAAACCTCTACTACCTTTATAATCAGACCAAGTCATTTCGTATGGTGCTCCAAGATATTCAACATTACCATATCTTGAAGGATGGTGAAAATGCCCAGAGTATGTTGACTCAAAGTGTTTAAATACATTCATGTCAATACCATGAGTACACAAAGCACCTCTCATCATCTCAAAACCTTTTACTTCAAGGTGTCCCATTAATATATTAGCATCAGAGTTTTTAACAATCTCAAGATTCTTTTCGCTATTCTCTTTGTTTAACCAAGGCAGCATAAGAAATTTTGTAGAACCAATCTCAAGTTCTTTTGCTGTATCTTGATATAAAGTAAACTGCGGATAAGCACCTGTTAATAGATTCATACTATTGATTTCATTAGTACTTGCATAATATGTATCATGATTGCCAATAAGACAATGAAAATCAATATCACGCTTTGCTAATTCTTCAAATAGAAATTCTTTACCTTTTTGTAAAGACGAATAGTTAATATACTTTCGACGATCAAAAGTATCTCCAAGGTCAAACACAGTATCAATACCATGTTCGTCAATATATGGAAAGAAGACCTCTTGAAAGAATTTTCTTTGGACTTCGTGGAATACTTTGGAATCGCCTCTTACACCGATGTGTATATCGGTTACGATAGCTATCTTCATATTTAATTTACGGCTGCTTCTGTTTCAGCCGGCTCTTTGGGTAACTTGTTTTGTAAATGTTTAAGGTAAGCCATAGCAGCAGATCGCTGTTTTGTAATTTTACCTTTCTTCTTTAATGCTCGATCCCATTTTAGTCGAGACACCTTATCTTTAAATACCACTCCGTATAGGTGGTCAAACTCGTGTAAAAAACATCTTGCGGTATAACCTTCAAAAGTACCAGTTTGTTCCTTAAGTTCTTCGTCATACCATTTTGCGTCAACTGAACTTGGTCTTTTCATTTTAATAAACACATCAGGATAACTTAAGCATCCTTCAACATCCAACTCTGTTTGTTCTGATACACCAATCACTTCAGGATTAATAAACATCATCGAGTTTTCTTTGTTTTCTCCAATAACAAAAACCTTATGATCCAACCCTACCTGGCATGCTGAGAGACCTAGACCTCTTAGCGATACCATTAGATCAACCATTGATTCTTTAAGTTCCTTTGGATCAAACCCAGGATTCTTTAAATCAACATCAGCCGATTCTTTATGCAGAATTGGGTCAGTGTTATTTACTAGTTTCATAATTTACCTTCGTCTCTCATTTGTTTACGAATCTTTGTTGCTGATATTGCATGAACATCTTTACCAAGATCGTGTTCTGTAAAAGTATAACCAACACCACGTCCATAACTAATGTCAACAATATTAGGTACTTCTAAAATAAGATACTCTCTACCATTTTCAAAGCCGTGTTCTCTTAGACCGTTTTCAATACCCTCTATGGTTTGTATCATACCAAAAGGATTATCATCTTGTACTGCGGTACGTCCAGCACCTGCATCACCATCAAATTTATACACGTCTCGAACCATTATAACAACTTGTCCTGTCAATGTCAAGGACTTTTTAAATAATTCTGTATGTCCGTCATGCCAAGGCTGCCATCGGCCTAACATTTGAACAGAAGGTTTCTTATAGTCAAACATATTACTTAACTCCAAATTTTATATAGTTATACCACAGTCTTTCATGACCATAATATAAAACAAACTTAATTACTAGATCCGCTAGGAACACGGCTCCAACTGCTTTCTGAGGCAGGCCAAAATATAACGCGATAGCTGCAGTAGTACAAGATGCAATGAGTCTCCATGTAACTGCCTTACCTAAGTGCCTGAGCTTTGTGACTTCTGCCATTTTGTGAACTCCATTTGAATAACTGGAGCAAGCATAAGATCTTCTCGATCTCTCCACTCTGTTATAATATAATCTGCCTTACTAGGTTTCTCAAAGATTTTATTTGTATCTTCAAATCTGCCTTCTTCAATTGTGTCCATCCAAACTGTAAAGTCAGCATTAAAGCCAACTCTTGCTGCTCGAAACGGACAAACGAAATCAGTGATAGCAATTTTACCTGCCATAGATACTCCGTCTGCAAGATGTCTCATGCGATTTGCCTGTCTCATTCGGCCTTCGTCTGAAAAATCCCAATCGTTGTATTCCTTTCTTACTGCGTCTGCGTTTATCCAAACACCTTCTAACTGCTCTGCGAGCGGTTGTGATAACGTACTCTTGCCACTACCTGGCAATCCAAATACTAATACTTTCATAAACTCCTTACTTCTTCTTTAGTTTATTTTCAAAGTCACTAATAAAATCATTGATATAGTCAGGCAACTGGTTTCCAGTTATTTGTTCACCTGCTGAATCATATACTTCATTTTCATGCATCTGTCTTTGTGATGCTTTAAATTTAATATACATCTGCTTTTTCTCTTTTGATATTCTTCTTAGGAAGGCATACCAAATGATTTGCGTAAAATATGCAAATGGATTTTTTGATTTGTCTGGGTTGAAGTTATGTATATATTGAAGGCAGTTCTCAATTCCATCTGAGATCATTTCTTCTTTATACATATATCCGCTAAAGTTTGGACGAGTTGCTAATCTTTGAGCAATCATCATAATACATTTACCTATGTAATCTGGTACTTGCGGACTAGGATCTCCACATTCCTCAGCTTCTGCAACTCTTTCTCGAAAATCGATGAGTGCTGCAAGAAGATCTTTATTGTTTACGTAATTTCTTTTCTTAGCCATTTCAAACTAATACTCCTTATGTTTAAAATATTGTGGTTATTATAATCTATTTGTGATCATTTGTCAATAGAAAACTTGTTTTGAAAAATTATTTTCATTTTTTCTTAAAAAACTATTGACATTTATTTTTTTCCTTGTATAATAGACTTATCAGGCTTTAAGGTATATCTTAAGTTAGATATCAATATTATAAATTTTAAATGGAAATTCTTCCGAAGAGTAAATTTCAATTCTCGATTTAAAATGTTTTAAAGTATAGTTCTCATACGACCCCACACTCAAATCATCAGCGATATCATAGAGGACCGCCTTGCGCGAGTCCTCCGCTTTACGAAGACTCCTTCCAATTGATTGTAATACTTTAATTTCTGATTTGCCGCTTGAAGCAAAGATTACATTATCCAACCTTTTTATATTCACGCCTGTACTAAATACTCCATAGGATGCAAGTATGTCGTGTTGTTTGACTGGATCGTTTTCAACAAGATGACGAATTCTTTCGCGTTCGTCTCCTTTTGTTGCTCCGTATATAAAATGTAGTTCTCTTCCTTCTTTTCTTAACATTGGTTCAAGTATCTTTCCATGTTTCTCAACAAGGTCAAATAGAACCAAATTATTCTGATCCTTTAGAGACCATAATAAATTCTTTATAAAATTGTTTCTCTTTTCGTGATTAACAATAAACTCTCTTTCGGCAGGCCAACGTCTAACTGATTCTTTGACCGTCGACATTGCTTTTTTAAATGCTGCCTTTTGTTCGTTACTATGATTTAATACAATTGCCTTTACTTCAAAATCAGCAACTGTTCCTTCGTCCATTAACTTCTTGGTTGATACAATTCTTTTTACTTCTCCAAAGCAACCTTCTAATACTAACCTGTGTGTTTTACTTTCTGAAGATTTAAGAGTACCTGTGAATCCATGTCTGAATTCGCATTTGTTTAATTTGTGCATTATTGTTGTTAATGACTTTGCTTGAAAGGTATGGGCCTCATCTCCCATGACAACACCGAACTGTTGAAACCAATCTTTTGATTGTTTAACTAAAGACTGCCAGGTTGATATAACAATTGGAGCTTTAGTTTTTTTATCAACTCCACCTTGTATTGTATAGATCTCATCTTTACAACCATAATCTGCAAAGTCTCCTGCCATTTGATGTACTAAAGAAATCGTAGGCACAATAATTAATGTTCTAAGACCTAAAGCATCGTAATAGTGTTGTTGTAAAAGGTAAATAATTAAAGACTTACCAGATGATGTCGGTGATAGAGATAAAGATCTACGGTTACGTAAAGCGTTTTCGATGTATTCAATCTGGTAATCTCGTGGTTTGAATTTACAAGAAATTCTTTCAGCAAGTTCTTCAACATAACCATCTTCAATATACTCCTCTTCTCCAATCTCTCTTGGTGATTCTAAAATATAATCGCGATCTTCACAGAACTTTTTTAAATGGGGATATAGACCAACATATAGAACAGGCTTCATTGGTTGAAACAGTCGAATCGTACCATCCCATACTCTTGCTTTATACTTAGGACTAAATTGATATCCTTCAGGCCTAAAAGCAAAGAATTCAGACAGTTCTTGTTTGATACCAGAATCGCAAACGACTCTCATATAAACTGAATCCAAATATTCTATTGTTATCTTTTCACTCATTTATAATACACTTGAAATTATTGCTAGACATAGCACAATTACTATAAGGTCTAATATTCTATGATCTTTCATTCATTCTCCTCATCATTATCAGGATCAATATACTCTATATCCCATGCACCTTTATTCATATTATTTTTTTTAAAATAATCAGAAACGTCTTTGGCAAGAGTCTTTGCATACTCATCAGTTATATGAGGGAGATTTGTGCCTGATCCTGCACCAACTTTTCTTAAATATTCTCTTGCGTCATATACTTTGTAAGTCAATTTATTCTCCTTCATAATTTAATTGCCAATAATAAAAAGATTGCGACAAGTAAGATGTTTGTAAAAAAGATACCTATTGCTAAAATAGTATGATACCAAATCCATCTTGTTTTATATGCGTTCTCAATTGTAATTGATTCAGGGTCTACATCGTCTGCCATCATATCAATTTTCTTTTGAGTTGCTTCATTTTGTTTATTAGCTTCTCTCCTCCAACCCCATTCTAAAATTTTATCCCACATCTTTATTAATAGTCTCCTGCTTGGAACTTTAATATGTCAATCATATTCTTAACAACAAAATTCCTACTGTGTATTGTTTTAATTATATCTTCTAAATAGTTTGCATTAGCTGTATGAAAGTCAACTGTTAGGCTTAATTTAATAATATCTTTATCAGATTGAATGTGCTTATCTAAATCCTGTCTCATTACTTTTCGTTGAAACGGTCTCCACCCTTTCTCTCTTAATGTTACTTCATCCATAGAACCGTCGTAATAATTACGTTTCTCCATTTCAAGTTCTTTGTATTCAGCCTTAAGTTTCTTTACACGCAATACTTCCCTATAATAAAGATTATAGTACTTGCTATGTAATTCAGGAATTCTTTTGCTTTCACCAACAAGGTTTGTTTCGTCTATTGGTGAATCTTTTGCCCAGAGGGCTGCTATATCATTTGTGTCCATATTATATCCAAACTTTTAATTACATTGCTATTATACCACAAAATGCAACGAATGTCAATAGTTTATTATAGTTGTTCCATTTTCATAGAATCATATCTCAACGTTACACTGCAGGTTGCATATGATACTTCGCTTACGTCAACACTTAAATCAACTTGTCCTAAAGATACAGGAAAGCAGTTCGTAAAAGTAAATCTTAAATGTGGATTCTTATGACTGTTTGTAACGGTCGCAATAATATCTGAGTACAAACCATCTTGGCTCTTCTTAAGTGTTTCGTATTGCTTATGGTTATCCGGGAAACCAATACCTTCCATCCAATTTAGTATTTCCTTATAGTTATTCATGTCTTCATCAATGATAAAACTTATTTCTAAATCGTTATAGACAAGCTTATCGTTTTGTTGATAGATTGCCTTTAATGGATTGTCTACCGCGACAGGAGTTCCTGCGATTGATGGGATCGTCATTTTCTGCGTAAAGAACTCAACATGCGGTATACGCTGTATGCTAATCGTAAAATTAGTTGGTGAAAGATAGTTGTTTATAATATTTGCCATTTCATTTCCTATAAATAAATTAGTAATGGTTTATATTATTTATTAGATTGGAGTACATCATGTTCAAACCCAAAGCTTTAAACTACGAAATTGATACCGGTGGGCTATCAATGAATCAGGTAGTTGAACTTCACAATAGTTTATTCGTTCGCAAAGACTACGATTGGTGGTATGAAATTCTACCAGGAGATACCGTAGTTGATATCGGTGCAGGCATTGGAGCCTTTTCTGCAAAAGCATTAGATGCAGGTGCAGATAGAGTCTATATGATTGAACCAAACCGCAGATTACTTAAAACAGCAATTAAGAATGTTGCTGATTATATGATGGACGGTTTAAGTCCAAAAGTAATTCCTATTAATGCTGCTATGGGAAAGACTGATATTGATTTAAGTAATGTTCATAAGTCTTCAATTTATAAAGATCCTGAAGAAGAACCTAAGTTAATGTCATTAGCAGAATTAATCGAATATCACGATTTACAGACAATTGATTATTTAAGAGTCGATGCTGATGGTTCAGAGTATAATATTCTTGCTCATGAACATCGAGATTATTTACTGGCTCAAGTTAGATTTATTGCTGTGAAGGTTAATCTTAGTTCGCAATATGGTGGGAATGAAAAGTTTATTGATTGGAAACAACAATTCTTAAAGTGTTGTAGAGATCAGAATAGATTATTTTTTCAAGATTCTAAAATGGAAGAAAAACTATTTCATCCAAGATGGTGGGAACATGTTCCTATGAGCTTTATGGTTTATATTAAGAATTGGTAATATATTACTTCTTATTGTTTTTCTCGTACTCTTCCCATTCGTAAGGTGTGGCTACTTTAGGTCTTTTATTTTCTACCGCTCTCTTCCATGCTTGTTCTTGAAGTGTGTTAGGAATTTTAATAGTTTTATTTTTAGCATCACTTCTCTGACTGGCCGCAAGCGGGTCCATTAATACTTTTTCGCGTTGTGTTAACTCTTTGTCTTTTTTATCAAATTTCATAATCTCGGTGTCCTTATATAATCCCGTATGACAATAAACCCATAAGAGAACCATGCGAGGATAAAAGCCCCAAACAATAACTCAATCATTTGTAATATACAACATAAACGAACACCAATCGCTGAAATCACCAGCCTTTAGAAAATCATCGTCATAAGCTTTTTCACGATCTTCATGTTCGAGGAATCTTACTTGGTCCGTATCAAATTTTTGTAATAGTCCATCTCTGAACTTTTGCCATTGTCCAACACATCCTTTATATGCGTTCATATGAAACTCTACTGCGATATGTTTTACGTTGTTTCTTAAGTAAGGAAAGTTCATTTCGGTAAAGATTCCGTATTCACCACCTTCAATATCAATCTTAAGATAATCAATCTCAGGAATATTATAATCTACAACAAGATCCAAGAATGACATCTTTTTGAAATCAGTGTCTTTAGAGAATACGTTATTAAAATGATTTGCGGTAGAACCTATTGCTGCATGAATTGGCTGAACAGGAATAGTACCTTTATCAATATAAGAATCAGATATATTTCTTACAAGCGTCTTAAGATGTTGTCTGCTTGGTTCAACACTGATGATACGACCAGCATCGCGGTCCAAAGCGTGGCAAGTAAAGAACCCAACACAAGCACCGAGATCAACCACAGTATCGCCCTTATTAACGTCACGCCACCAAGTATAATCTTTCCTATAAAAGAATTCGTGATATAGTGTTTGAACATCGGTTAGCTCCAATCCTTCTGTAAGCAGGTTTAAGTTTAAATTTTTATTATCCATAACATTACCAATTGTGTATTATATTTGCCATAATAAAGAACGCACATAGAACATTGATTCCAACAATAAATGTTCTTACGATCGCAACTATGTCATCATACTCTTCTGTTTGTTCGTCTGAAAAACTACCTACTGCGTATTTCCAAGTCGTCCACAACTTTCTGATCTTCATCGTTTTCTCCATACCAATTCCATCTTCCATCTGGCATTTTATCAAGCATTTGCTTTCTTTCTTTTAGTTTATTATCAATTTCTTTTAGCACCTTACCTTGCGCAACAACAATTTCTTTAAGTTCAGTAATCATATTTGCGATTTGTGCTTGTGTTGGATATCCCATTATAAACTCTCCAAGTCAGTTGTAAATTGTTCAGTAGGAGTTGTATCTTTCCAAAACTCCAATGTCTTACTTACTTCAATAATTTCCTTTTCTAACTCTTTGACCATTTCGTCTGTAAGACTTAACATATTTATTCGAAGTAACCTATCAACATCATTCTTTGTTGCTTCGGTATGTTCAAGAATCATTTTACTTACATCAACTTTCTTTTGATTCTTAAACGTAATTTTATTATCAAGTACCGCCTGTATAAACTGCATCTTAACATTTAACCATCGTATGACTTCTGTATATTCTAATAGTCGAGCATCAATTCTCTGCTGTAGTATCCCAAGGCGGTAGTCACAAAAGTCCTTTACAAGATGTTTTGCATCGTCATATTCGCGTAACTTACCATCAAAATCAATCACTGTAAGGTTTTGCGCAAATGGCTTGCTTAATTTAAATTTGCTAATGACCTTAGAATCATTCCATTTTGCAGAAGCAAGTTTAAGTTTAACCTCGAACCTAAATCCATTCTTATCACAAAGATCCTCGTAAGATACAATATCTCCTTCCTCTTCTAACTTATCAAGTACCTTAACATAACCTTCTCGGTCAAAGCCGTATGGTACCTCTGTGATGGAGACCGCAGTTTTACCACGGCGTGTAAAGGCACCATACGAAATATACTTAGTTGAGTCTTCTTCTGATTGAATTACATCTCCTGTGTAATCAGGAAACTTAACTCTGATTGGTGTTCGTATTGCGTTGTTCTTAATGTACTGTAGACAAGCCTTAGCAAGGTCTGATGGATCATGCGGTAATATGTTTGTAGCAAACCCAGTCGCAATACCTTTAGTTCCATTTACAAGTACCATAGGAATGATAGGTAAATAGAATGAAGGTGGCTGATGCTCAGGATCCTCGTGAATAGGACTTAAATCAATATCCTTTATGTACTTATTGAAATTATCATGTACTCTCGAATAGACATAACGAGGAGCACCTGCTTCTTGAACGAGTCGAGTACCAAACGATCCTCTACCTTCAATTAAGCAAATGTTGTTATTCCAAGTAGCAGCCATTAATTGACCAGCACCTGCGGCCGAAGCTTCTCCGTGGTTATATCCATAATCAGAAATAATACCTGAGACTGCAGATACCTTTTTAAAATCTTTCTTGCTATTTAATAATGAAGAATAGAGATAGAACCTTTGAACAGGTTTTAGTCCGTCAATCATATTTGGAATTGCTCGACTCTCAACGGTATACATTGCGAACGATTTCCATTCGTTAGCAGCAACTTTACTAATTGGATATTCAGTACCTTTTAATTCTTCAGCAAACATTGTTAGATCTGTCATGCGAACATATACTCCTTTCTTAAACCTGAATCTTTTCCGAACATCATTTGAAATACTGAAGCATCGTCAACAGTAACAACATCATACTTCGGACAATTAATAATAGTACTATACTCATCTTCAGTTAATGAACCTAGACCTTTAATGTATCTGTGCTTATAAGCAGATTGCTTTTTAAAACTAGATGCATCTTCATATGTATAGAACCATTCTATTTCATCGCCTTTTGAACTAATCATAATCGGCGTTCTTGTAATCATAACTCTTCGTTCAGTTAATAAACGCGGCCAGAATTTATATAAGAATGCAATTAACAATGGTGATATATGTCCTATACCGTCATGGTCAGCATCAGTTAATGTAGCAATATATTTGTATGTCATATGATCCACGCTGTCTGGATCGTTAATATCAAGTCCTAGAACTGCTACTAATTCTGATAGTTCCTTGTTCTTTAATACCTCAGCCGGTTTCATATCCCAAGTATTCATAATAACACCACGAAGTGGAAATGCTCCAACCTTATCTGGGTCTCTAACCTTTAACAGGAATCCCATTGCAGAATCTCCTTCGACAATTTTTAGTGTAGCATCATCTTTATTTGCAGAGATATGTTTAGCAACTTTTACCTTGCGTAGTTTCTTTTGTGCCAGAGTAGCAGCTCTTTTATCGGCTGCTAGCTTCTTCGCAAGTTGTGCTTCAATGATTGGGTCAATTATATCAGGTGTATTTAAAATCTTCTGCGCAAGCCACTCAGCATCACGTACCTGACAGATATCTAGGTGTTCCTTAATATTACCAATTGGATTTGTTAGACGTTCTTTTGTTTGAGAATCAAATTTAGGATTCACAAAGTTACGAGCAAACATAACAAAGGTAATACCACTCTTAATTGTAGTCTTAAGAACTTCGACCTTATGACGTCTTTTAATTTTAACAGTTAACGAATCAATAATAGTATTCATAAAGTGGTCAACATATGTACCACCTTGTCTTGTATTGACACCATTTATATAACTGTTAGTTCGAAAGCCATCTTCTGAAGGTGCTATAAAGTAAGATAGATTATTTGTTTTCTCAAAGATCACAGTCTCGTTAAACATTTCAGCATACTTCTTGAAATTGTTTATCATCACCTTCTTTTTATTAAAGGAAAACTGAATCTCAGGAAATGCCATTTGTAAACTGATAAGACGATCTTCAATTAATGTAATTGTATCAAGTTCTTCTAATGAGTTGACCTCAAATAAATCAAAGTCAGGAACAAACGATACCTCAGTACCATTTCCTGCTTTATTACCTTTTTTGATTTTCATTGAGTCAGCACCGTCTTTACAACTAAGTTGAACTGACTTTTTATTAGACCATGTTTTTCCTACGAAACAACTTGATAAGAAATTCGTTGCTGCTGAACCAACACCGTTAGTTCCTATCGTAACTCTTTCATCATCAAAAGAAGTACCTGCATTTACTTTTGTCCAAGCAGCAACAGGTCTTAATATGTTTTCTTTAGATGTTTCATCAAATATTTTGTCTTGAGGAATACCACGACCGTTATCTGTGACCGTGACCGTGTTCTCATGGACTGATACATTTATTTTATTTGCGTATTTAAAATTAGTACGAATCGCTTCGTCGATTGCATTATCGAGAATCTCATCAACCATTTTAGATAAGGCAGGAACGTATGTGGCCTTTTTCCATTCTCCAAGAACAAATCTTTCAATCTCTTCTTTTGAACTTGAACCCATATACATTCCAATCCTCTCTCGAACATGCTGTCGAGCAGTAAGGATTCTAAACTGTTCTGTATTTTTTGTCAAACCTTAATCTCCATCATCAACCACCATTATACCACACTTGAGGATCAATGTCAATAGTTAATTGTATTGTCGTCAGAGCTACGTCCTTCGGAATCACGCTTTATTACTCTCTCAAACAATTCATTATGATACCATTCTACAATAGTTCTTTGTGAATGTCAATAGTTTTTTT
>TARA_B100001057_G_scaffold332804_1_pt1 | contig 17596 bp, 13 predicted proteins | sample TARA_B100001057 | Tara Oceans TARA_B100001057 (sample SAMEA2621839) | marine metagenome | biome: marine biome (ENVO:00000447); feature: surface water layer (ENVO:00002042); material: "saline water (ENVO:00002010), including plankton (ENVO:xxxxxxxx)" | depth 5 m
TAATTGACTTCGTCTCAAAACGATTAATTCTTTGCTTTGTATCTAAAGTAATAGATACGCGCTGTCATTTTACAATTTCTCAATGAACTTTTTTGTGCTTGGGAATAAAAATTTCCTCCAAGCGCGTGCAAATATATAACGATTATTTATAATGTAATACCCTTAAATGTTTTTTTTTTACTTTTTTTTATTAAGCCACTTTAATTTACAAAAAAATTGAATGAAACAGCGCAAATATTGATTAAAAATTCTCTCATTTTTTTTGAATTTTACTGAAACATGTTCCAAACTAAACCAAAACGAATTGAACGGTCTCTGTAAGGAACAAATGGTGCGGAAAAGAAATTATATCCTGTTCTATTACTATTAAAATGTTCATATTTTAGAAAAAATCTTGTCTGTTGAATTTTAGCATTTAAGAAAAGATCTAATCTAGGATAGCTTCCAATCATTGTGTGATTTTGAGATGCAAATTCTCCCATTAATGGGTTATATCGATCTGCAAAAAATTTAGAAAAATATTGGAAAGTTGCACCTGTCTGGATGTATAAAGCCTTTTTAAAGACATAGGTGTCCAAAACCAATGAAGTTCTGGTAATCCATTTTGGTACGTTTAGAGGAGAATATTTTGAATCCCCAGAGTTATCAACTAAAATGTTTTTTACATCTTGAAATTGAATAGTATTTATTAGTCCAAGTTTCCAGAACTTAATTTTTTGAAAAAATCTTGCCTTGAAGTAATTTATTTTATTTGATGATTGAAATGGTGAAATTATATTTTGACTAGTCAATCTATCAAAAGGGGTTATGTCTTTAAAGTAAAAAAAATCATTGATCTCTTGCCAATCAAACGATAATTTACCCCAATTTTCGTGTCCAATCTCAGCGTTAATTGATGAAACCTTTTGGAGAACCCAATCATTAATATTCCAATTGAAATCTGACAAACTGCTTCTAAAAAGAAAAAAATTGAAATTTGGCGACATGGTTCTATAGCCTGCTCTAGCATTGAAAAAAAATTTATTATGCATTTTAGATAAATCAAAACTAATTAAGGAGTTTCCAAAATCTTCCTTTAATGTTTTTCTTAATTGAAAATCAAGTTTATATCCATATAAAGTCTTGCTTAAGCCAGCACCAATTGTCTGTTGACTCGCATCGATTGACTGACCTTCAATAAATTTAATTTGCTCAGATTTACCATTATCTTTAAAATAATTCCAATTATCTAGTTGAAAGATAAAATTAAAAATACCGATTTTTGGAACATTATAGGATGCGTAAAAAATATTTTCAAATGATCTCAACTTATGAATATCTTTAATATTACTAGATACGAAATTACCCTCGGAATCAACAATCAATTCTTGACCAAAGTAATCCCCTAATTTAGAATATTGGAAAGATTGATTTTTTGTTTCATATTGAAAAGAATGCCCTATCTCTAATCGATATTCCAACGAATCCTTTTTGTGTGGCATAATTTTATAGGATTGATTAGCATGGTAACTTTTTCCTTGTAAAAAATTTTGAGCTTTTATGTTTGTTACCAATCTTGAACGATCAAGAAAGCCGTCATAATCAAGCTCTTCAACTGCTTTTTCAAAGAAATATACTGACAAACTATCCAGACCACCATTTTCCTGAAAACCTAATTTTTGAGCCACAAAATGTGTTCTCAAACGATATCTATTGTTGAAATTCTTGTATTGAGTCGATAACCTGAGATTTGTTGCACTTGTTCTGGAGTCAACATAGTTCCCTAACGATCTCATTCCTTTATGAGCAATAGTAATATTAAAATTTGGAGAGGTATTAACAGAAATCAAGGCATCTAATAGTTGTCCTTGCTCAAAAGTTGTTTTAAAAAATAATTCGGACAGAGGAGTTGGGACCTCGTAATATTGAATGTCTTGTTTTTTTACATATCCATAATTGAGTGATTTAGCGCCCAACTGAGGAGACAAACTGTTTTTTGTAAAATCATAACCCATTTTATTATATCCTTGGCCAACATTGGGCATTGGCAGAAGTTCAAAATAATCTTTTCTTAAATAATTAAACTTATAATCTTTCTCAATCGTTAACGAAGTATCAGTATACTCATTTGTTTCGTCATAATTAAAAATTTTATAATTTTTAATTAAAATAGAATCCATAAATATATCTCTATATCTAATTCTCTTTTTTCTCTTAGTTGGTTTCTTAATGCTATCAATTAAAATTGCATTGTTTTTGGTTTTAACAGTTATTTGAATTGAATCATTTTGATTTGGTCCAGATCCATTAATCGACAGAGTATCTATTTGTTTTGTAAATTTGGTTGAGTATAGATTATTTTTTGCGTGTGGTGCATAATTAGTTACGGCACTTATTTTTTGTAAATTAAAATTTGTGAATACAAAAAAAGTTATCCAATAAACCAAAGGCATAAAATTTATTTATATACGAAGTTAAAGGTTCTACATATATTTAGTGAATTTAAGAGTCTTAAAATTTATTTTATGAATTTAAAGCCAAGTTTCTTTAGCGATTATGAGGCAGGAATTGATGAAGCGGGTAGAGGTAGCCTGGCTGGCCCAGTCACAGCAGCTGCCGTAGTACTTCCAATCGATTTTAGTTCAAAATTTCTTGATGATTCAAAGAAAATTTCAAAAATTAGAAGAATTGAATTGAGGAAAATGATTGAAAAAAAAGCTGTTGCATTTTCAGTAGTTCATGTTGAGCCAAAAATAATTGATAAACTAAATATTCTTAAAGCAACAATGCATGCAATGCACCTGGCTATTCAAAAACTAAAAATAGAACCAAAACATCTGTTAATTGATGGAAATTTTTTTTACCGATATAAAAACATACCCCACAAATGCATAATTAAAGGTGATAGTAAATATCAAAATATTGCTGCTGCTTCAATTTTAGCAAAAACATATCGAGACGAGTATATGATATATTTAAATGAAATAAATTGTGATTATGGATGGAATAAAAATAAAGGTTATGGCACAAAAGAGCATAGGGAAGCAATAAAAAATCATGGCATAACAAAATTTCATCGAAAATCATTTCAATTATTTAAAAAACAGTTGGAACTAAAATTATAAGTTTTAATTTTGTTTGTCATGAAGATAACAAAGAGTTTTTTGTTTTTTTGTCTATTTTTTTTGAGCTGCAATGAATACAACAAAAAAAAGAAGAGCATATACCAAAAAGTCCCTCAAAATACTTTTTCATTAATTCAAATAAACGAAAGTTTATCGTACAAAGAAATTTTTAATTACAATACAGTCAGACCATTTTTACCTAAAAATAATAGCCTTATCGACTTGTCTTCCATACTCAATGAAATTGAAGATGAGGTTTCTTTAATTAGTTTTTCCTCAATAGGTAAAAATAAATTCTCTACAACTTTAATACAGACTAAAATAAATGATTCACTGAGCTTGAGTGATAAAATCTCCTCATACTCCGGTTACGATATATATAAAATTAAAATTCACAACTCAGTATTTTATAAAGTCATCTTGGATAACAATGAAATAGTTTCTGATTCAAAATTAACTATTGAAAATGTCATAAGAAATTATAATTCGAAGCTAAATGGGATGAATAATGACGAATTTTATGACTTGATAGATACTTTTGACACGTCTTCAAGTTTAAATCTTTTAGTTAATAAAGAAATATATTCATTTGCTAATGAAAATATTTCTAACAATAAGCTAATATCAACCCTCAATGAAAATTGGATTGCTTTAGATGTAAATAAGCACTTAGGGACTTTCAAATTAGATGGCATAACATATACAAAGGATTCAATTCCAACAAAAATTAGTGTTTTGTCTGGGATGAAACCCCAGTTACTTAAGGCAGTTAAAATAATCCCAAAAAATTTTAAATCATTTGTTAGTTTTACACTTGAAAATATCCCACAGCTGATTGAAAATTTAAAAAGGTATAGTATTTACCATAATATTCCGATAGAATATGAATCTTTAAAAGAAATTAGTTCCATTGATGAAATAAATATTGTTGATTTTGATAAAGGATTATCGATTTTTATTCATAAGTCAAATGAAATAAATGATATCATTAATCAAAATAAATTAAATAAATCTTACAGAAATATTAAATATGGTGCAATCACTGAAGCTCCAAATGGAATCATGACGTTTTTAGATTTTTTTGACACTGATTTTAAAGTAAATTATGCCGCTCAATTCGACAATTATATTTTATTTGCTGATTCTGAATCATTAATAAAATCAATAATAAGCAATAATATAGATGGTAATACAATTAAAAATGATATTAACTTTTCAAGTTTAATGGATAATTTATCGAGTGAGAGCTCAGGTATTTGGATATATAAAACAAAGCATATAAATAAAAATAATAAAGCCACAAACATAAATTTTAACCATAAAAAATTTCCTTTAGCTGCAATTCAATGGATAAATGATAACGGTTTTGCTCACATACACCTTAGGTTTGGAGAAAATAAGCCTCAAATAAATAAAAATAAAGTTATGAATGTTGGAGAAATTATTGTGAACTCCGAGATTTCAACAACTCCTCAATGGTTAAAAAATCACAGAACCAAAGGTTATGACATTGCTTTCCAAGATGAAAATAATATTCTATATCTCTATTCTAACAATGGAAAACTTTTTTGGAAGAAACAGCTTAAAGAAAAAATTATAGGTAAAATTTCACAAGTAGATTTATATAAAAATAAAAGGCTTCAGATGGCTTTCAGGACAAAAAATAGATTTATTATTTTAGATAGAAATGGTAAAATAGTTAAACCTTTTGATATTAAAATTGACGGTGATAGTAAAGCCCTGCCTCTATCAGTTTTTGATTATGAAAATAATAAAAATTATAGATTTCTTTTGGCTCAGAAAAAAAATCTAATTATGCTGAACAGTAAAGGGAAAAGGGTTAAAGGATTTAAATATAAGAAATTAAATGAAAATTTAACTTTTCCCCCAAAGCACATAAGGATCAAAGGAAAAGACTTTATAGTTCTTAAGTCAAAAGACAAGCTTAGAATTTTAAATCGACGAGGTGAATCAGCCTTGAAAATTGATTATAAAATTTCATTCAGTAACAATCCAATATGGAAATATCTGAATACATTTACAACTTCGGACAAACAGGGAAATTTAGTTCAAATTGACACAAAAGGTAATATTATTAAAAGTCCTGAAAATTGGTCAGAAAACCACATGATTGAAATGACAACCAAAACATTAGTAAGCATATCCGAAAACACAATTACAATTAAGGGTATTCCAATTAAATTACCTTACGGGAATTATACGAGACCGAAAATATTTTATTTAAAAAATAAACTTTTTATTAACACTACTGACAAAGACTCACAAAAGGTTTATTTATTCGATAGTAATGGGAATACAATTAATGGTTTCCCGATTTATGGTACTGAAACAGCTGATATTATTGAGAATACTGAAAACGACTCATTAGAGCTTATTGTGCAGTCTGAGGCAAATGGAATAATAATTTACAAGTTTAATTAAACATCAATCTTGCATCGAAAATTTCTTCAAAATGAGATTTTATTGCAGATTTAACTTTTTCAATAGAAATCTTTTTATTTAATACTTTCTGCATTGATGTTATTCCTTTTCCTTCAATTCCACATGGAATTATTTTATTAAAATATGATAAATCTGTATTTATATTCAAGGCAAGACCATGCATCGTAACCCATCTACTTGCCCTTACACCCATCGCGCATATTTTTTCAGGAAATGAAGTATCCGTATTTATCCAAACCCCCGTCTCGCCCGGACTTCTTTTGGCATCTATATTGAATTCCATTAAAGATGAAATCACAACGTCCTCTAATGAACGAAGATATCTATGAATATCCGTGAAAAAGTTTTCTAAGTCTAAAATCGGATATATTACTAATTGGCCTGGTCCATGAAAAGTTATGTCTCCACCTCGATTTGTTTTAACTAATTCTATATTTTTTTTTGATAGCTCAAAATCATCAACTAAGAGATTATTAAAATTACCACTCTTACCGATAGTAAATACAGGTTTGTGTTCTAAAAAAATTAAGTAGTTTGGAGTTTCAAGGTTAGAACGATCATTTCTATTATTTTTTTTTACGTCAATTATAGATTGTAAAATTTTTTCTTGTTTTTCCCATGCGTGCTTGTAGGACTGAACTCCCCAGTTTTCAACTATAACTTGTCTATTTTTTTTTTTCACTTTTATGAATTATTAGACTTATTTAGTATTACCAAAGCTGCAATTACTCCAGGCACCCAACCACACAATGTTAGTATGAAAACTATCAGAAAAGAACCACAACCTCTATCTACAATTGAAAGAGGTGGAAAAACAATTGCCAGCAAAACCCTGAAAAAAGACATATGTATTTAAGATAATCCAAAGATACAAATTTTGATACTTCAATTAATAACATTAGTTATCTTTACACAAACTAGATGCTAATGCAACAACTATCAGAGCAGGAAGAAATCAGAAGAAATAAACTCCAAGAATTAAAAAAAATAGGAATAAATCCTTACCCTGCCAATCTATTCCCAATTAATAGTGACTCAAAATTAATTAAGGAAAATTTTGAAGAAAAAAAAGATGTTATAATTGCTGGTCGATTAATGTCACGTAGAATCCAGGGAAAAGCAAGTTTTGCTGAAATTCAAGATAGTAAGGGGAAAATACAAATTTATTTTAATCGAGATGAAATTTGTAAAACTGAAGATAAAACAAAATACAACAATGTCTATAAAAAACTTTTGGATATCGGTGATATAATTGGAGTTGAAGGAGAATTATTTAAAACAAAAGTCGGTGAAAAAACTGTCTTGGTCAAAAACTTTCATCTTCTTTCTAAATCTCTTAGGCCTTTACCGTTTCCTAAAACTGATTCGGATGGAAACAAATTTGATGAGTTCACAGATCCTGAGGCAAGATATAGGCAGAGATATGTTGATTTATTAGTAAATCCAAAAGTAAAAGAAACTTTTATCATAAGAACTAAAGTTACAAATAGCATAAGAAGTTTTTTGAATAAAAGAAAATATCTAGAAGTGGAAACTCCAATTTTGCAGCCAATTCCAGGAGGTGCTATCGCAAAACCGTTTATCACAAAGCATAACGCTCTAAATGTTCCTTTGTATTTAAGAATTGCTAACGAACTTTATCTTAAAAGATTAATTGTAGGTGGATTTGATGGAGTTTATGAATTTTCAAAAGATTTTCGAAATGAAGGAATGGATAAAACACATAACCCTGAATTTACAGTTATGGAGCTATATGTAGCTTATAAAGATTATTTTTGGATGATGGAAACTACTGAAAATTTACTTCAATTTGTAGCATTAGAAGCGACTGGAAATTCATCAATTATAGTGGGTGAAAAAACGATTGACTTCACACCTCCCTATCCAAGGGTACCAATTTTGGAATCTATTAAAACTCATACAGGAATTGATGTATTAAAAATTAGTGAAGATGAATTAAAAAAAAGTGCATTGAAAATTGGTATTGAAATTGAAGATTCAATGGGTAAAGGAAAAATAATTGATGCAATCTTTGGTGAAAAATGTGAACATCATTATGTTCAACCAACTTTTATTATAGATTATCCAAAAGAGATGAGTCCTTTGACAAAAGAACATAGGCAGAATCCTGAATTAACAGAGCGATTTGAACTTCTAGTAAATGGTAAAGAAATAGCAAATGCTTATTCTGAACTAAATGATCCAATTGACCAAAGAATTCGTTTTGAAAAACAATTAAAATTAAGTGAAAAGGGAGATGATGAGGCAATGTTTATAGATCAAGACTTTCTTCGCGCTTTAGAATATGGAATGCCCCCTACATCTGGAATTGGAATTGGAGTTGATAGACTTGTTATGCTATTAACCAACAACTCATCTATTCAGGAAGTTTTATTCTTTCCTCAGATGAAACCAGAGAAAAAAAATGTAAATCTTAATGAGTCTGAAAGTTCTATCTATAACCTAGTTAAAGAAACTAAAGTGAGTGATTTAAAAATTATAAAAGAACGCTCATTATTGAGTAATAAGTCTTGGGACAAAGGAATCAAAACCCTAGTCAAAAATAATTTAATAGAAGTCATCAAAGACAATAAAGGATTATTTATTAAACTAATAGATTAATAAACTTTATTTATCAATAAAGCATAAATCACCAATTATATAGAATTCAATACCTTTTTGAAAGCTTTAACAGTATAATCAATATCATCATAACTTAAAGCATCGTTTAAAAAATAACTTTCAAACTGACTGGGTGGTAAATAAATACCACTTTCTAACATGCCATGAAAATATTTTTTAAAAATTTTATTATTTGCCATACAAGCCGACTTAAAATCAATAATCTCATGCTCTGAAAAGTGCAATGAAATCATTGACCCTAAACTATTTATTTGGTAACCAATTCCCTTTTGCTCCAAACACTTTTTCATTTCATTATGAAGAGTAATAGTTTTATTAGCTAAGCTTTTATATATACTTGGGTTATTTTTTAAAATTTTTAATGTTGTCAATCCTGCAATCATTGCTAGTGGATTACCACTTAGAGTACCCGCTTGATATATTGGCCCCTCAGGAGCTAGTTGATTCATGATCTCGTTTCTTGAACCAAAGGCTCCAACTGGTAACCCACCCCCAATAACTTTCCCAAATGTTACAATGTCACTTCTCACACCCAACAACTCCTGAGCTCCACCAAAAGAAAGTCTGAAACCAGTCATAACCTCATCAAAGATCAAAATGGAATTATAATTATCACAAACTTTTCTGATTCCCTCTAAAAAACCTTTTTTAGGGGGAATACACCCCATATTTCCAGCAACAGGTTCAATTATAATTGCAGCTATTTCGTTTGGATATTTTTTGAAATGTGAGTGTACACTCTCGATATCATTATAATTCGAAATTAAAGTATCTTTCACAGTCCCCAAAGTTACTCCAGGACTACTTGGACTATTTAGAGTTGCTGCACCACTTCCTGCATCAATTAAAAAAGAATCGGAATGTCCATGATAGCATCCAGAAAATTTAATAATCTTTTCCCTATTTGTGAAACCTCTCGCTAACCTAATTGCACTCATACATGCTTCAGTTCCTGAATTAACAAATCTTATCTTATCAATACTAGGGTTAGAGGAAACTACTAACTCAGCTATTTCAGTCTCAAGAGAGGTCGGTATACCATATGAAGTTCCTTTTTTTGCAGTGTTGGCAATTGCATTAATTACACTATTATTAGAGTGTCCAATAATCATTGGCCCCCAACTTGAAATATAATCTATAAACTTATTGTCGTCTTCATCAAAAAGATAAGCACCTTTGGCTTTTTTAATAAAAATTGGTGTGCCCCCTACAGATTTAAATGCTCTTACAGGAGAATTAACACCACCTGGTATTTTCTTCTTAGCTAATTGAAATAATTCACTACTTCTTTTATATTTCATGAGCAATACTTAATTAATTTTTAACTCTTGACCCAAATAAATAATATTATTTTTAAGTTTATTCTCTTTAATTAATTCCTTTACTGAAATTCCATATTTTTTTGATATTGAATACAAAGTATCTCCTTTTTTTACCTTATAATAATCAACTAATTGAATTTTTTTATTTTTCAAAAACCTTTTTTTATCAAAACGAAATAATTTGTATCTCTCAATTAAATCAATCAATTTTTTTGAATAATTAGGATCTGTTGCATATCCAGCCTTCTTGAGACCTTTTGCCCAGGCCTTATAATTAGTTGTTTTATATTCAAATAGAAAACTGTACCTTCCTCGTTGTGTTAAAAAAATGGAATGATCTCGATATGATTTTTTCGCATTCTTATAAACCCTAAAACACTCTCCTTTTTTATCATCATCATGATAAATTTTTCTTCCATTCCAGCCTTTGTGACATTTAATTCCAAAATGGTTATTTCCTTTTCTTGCTAAAGTCCCGTAACCAAGACCTGACTCTAACATCCCTTGAGCCAGGGTTATACTAGCTGGGATTTTAAATTTTTTCATTTCTTCCTGTGCAGTAGATGAGAATTTTTTTATATAATCATCAGCTCTTAACTCTTTTGATTTAGTTTTTTGTCTATTTACTGAAATAGTTTTATTGATGGTTTTGTCTGATCTATTTTTTCCAGGGGCCAAAGCATTTTTATTATTTATTTTTTTTAACGATCCACATGAGGTGACAAAACCAAAAAAAGTCATTAAAAAAATAATCCTAGTTAAATAATACATGATAAACCTTTTTTAATTTGTCTTTTATTAAATCCTTCAATTCCTTGCTTTCCTCCAGTATGGAAAATTAAAATATTTTTTCCCCAACTCCATTTGTTTTTATTTATTAGATCAAAAATACCAAAAAGCATTTTTCCAGTGTAGATTGGGTCCAATTGAATGTTGAATTTTTTTTTAAAATTATTGATAAAATAAATTAATTCTAGATTTGATTTGGCATAGCCTCCAAAAGTATATTGATCATTTAAGATCCATTTTTTTTTATCTGTGTATTTATCAATCTCTGATTTCAAGCTATTATTGTTTAATGCGGAAAAACCAATAACTTTCTGTTTAGTTATTGATGATTTTATCAATCCTGCTATTGTTCCACCCGTCCCTACAGGACAGCAGATAACATCATATACATAATCATTTTCACTAAGCATTTCCAAACAACCTTTAAGCGCCAATTCGTTTGTACCCCCCTCTGGAATGACATAAAATTTCGAAGGATTGAGCTTAATTATTTTCCAAAAATCCTTACCATTTTTTTTTTTAAAAATTTCCCGTGATACGAAAATTAGAGTCATCCCATATTTAACACAATTTATTAATGTTTGACTTTCGTTAATTTTTTCTTTCCACTCATTACCTCTGACAACCCCATAGGTTTTAATATGATTAATTTTTCCTGATAATGCAGTTGCATATAGGTGATTAGAGAATGCCCCGCCAAAAGTTAGAATGGATCTTGAATTATTTTTTTTTGCTTCGATTAAATTATATTTTAACTTTCTAAATTTATTTCCTTTGACCTTTTCTTTTATTAGGTCCTCTCTTCTTAGCCACAATTTTTTTTGATTTAACTCACAAATAAAATCAGTTCTTACTTTCATTGGTATTCCTAAAAGTCTCTTACAATAAAGATATTGCGTAATCCAATGCGGATTTTAAACCACTTGTTTTTCTTCCCCCCGCAGTTGCATAAAATTTTTGTCCCCCTCCACCTCCATCAATATAATTGCCTAAATTTTTAACAACCTCAGATGCATCATATTTTTTTGACTCTACTAGATTTTTGGAGATATAACAGCACAAAAAGGGTTTATTGTTATTTACAGTTCCCAATACTAAAAAAAGACTATCAATATCATTTGCTAATTCAAAAGCTAATTCTTTCATATTATTTGAATCCAAATCAACCTCTTTAGACAAAAAATAAAATTCATTTTTTTTAATCATGATCTTTTTCATATCCTCTTTCAAAATATTGATCTTAAATTTATTTAGTTCTTGTATTTCCTTTTTAAGGGAATTATTTTCTGTTAAAAAGTTTTCAAAAACTTTGACTGGATCTTGATTTTTTACCAAATCTTTGATTTTTTCTAGAATCATAACCTGTTCTTCAAAATTTGATATGACAGCGTCACCAGTAATTGCCTCTATTCTTCTTATTCCCGAAGCAATTGCAGATTCGTTGATGATTTTGAAAAATAATATTTCTGAAGTATTTTTCACATGACAACCACCACAGAGTTCAATTGATTTACCAAAACGTATTGTCCTTACCGTATCACCGTATTTCTCTCCAAAAAGAGCAATGGCCCCTTGATCAATTGCATTGAGATATGGGATATTCCTCTGCTCTTCTAGATCCAGTTGCTCTCTAATTCTCTCATTAACGAATAGTTCTACTTGTTTAATTTCATCTTGAGATAATTTAGAAAAATGAGAAAAATCAAACCGAAACATTCCTGAATGAACCATTGAGCCTTTTTGCTCAACATGTGACCCTAAAATTTTCCTCAATCCTTGATGCATTAAGTGAGTTGCAGTATGATTAGAAGAAGTTCTCTTTCTTTGATTTTCATCAACTACAGCCTTGAAATTTCCATTGATTTTTTTTGGAATTGATTTAGAAAAATGAACAATTAGATTATTTTCTTTTTTGGTATCCAAAATGTAATGAATTTCTCCGTTATCCTCCTCTAAATATCCTTTATCACCAACTTGACCACCTCCTTCTGGGTAGAAAGGAGTTAGATTAAAAACTAGTTGATATAAATCACCATCTTTTTTATTATTTAACTTTCTGTATCGAGTAATTTTAATATCTGTTTCAAGTAAGTCATATCCGACAAACTCTTCAAAATCATCATCCAAAATGACCTTCCAATCATCTACTGAAGAGGCAGCATCAGCTTTAGACCTTTCTTTTTGTTTTTTCATTTCCTCAGCAAATCCATTTTCATCAACATCAAATTTATTCTCTCTAGCAATTAATGCAGTTAAATCAATTGGAAAGCCGTATGTATCATATAATTCAAATATTTTTTTTCCGTTTAAAATTCCATTTTTGGAAGATTTTAAAAGTGAATTTAACATAGTAAGTCCTTGATCTAATGTTTTAAGAAAGGATAACTCCTCTTCTTTGATAACATTTTCAGACAGTTTTTGTTCTTTTTTAAGCTCTGGAAAGAAATTGCTCATTTGCTTGCTAAGAGACTTTATTAATCTATAAATAAATGGTTCTTTTTGGTTTAAAAAAGTGTAACCATAACGTATCGCTCTTCTTAAAATTCTTCGTATTACATAACCAGCTCCGTTATTTCCTGGTAACTGTCCATCAGCAATTGCAAAATAAACTGTTCTTAGGTGGTCAGCAATCACTCTTATAGCTCTATCAATTTCTTCATTATTCCCATAGGATGTATTAGTTAGTGTTTCTATTTCGATAATTAAAGGCTTAAAAATATCTGTATCATAAGTTGAGGAAACTCCCTGTAGCACCATACATAGTCTCTCGAAGCCCATACCTGTATCAACATGTTTTGAAGGGAGTTTTTCAAGGGAACCATCTGCTTTTCTGTTAAATTCGATAAATACAAGGTTCCATACCTCAATAACTTGAGGATGATCCTTATTCACTAACTTACTTCCATGGATTTTACTTTTATCGACTTCTGACCTTATATCAATATGAATCTCAGAACATGGACCACACGGACCATGGTCCCCCATCTCCCAAAAGTTATCTTTTTTATTTCCCTTTAAAATCCTATCACTTGGTATTATATTACTCCAGTAATTATATGATTCATTATCCAAATCTAATCCTTCTTTTTTATCTCCTTCAAAAATTGTAACGTAAAGGTTTTCCTTGTTAATTTTATAAACTTCGGTTAAAAGCTCCCAAGACCATATTATAGCATCTTTTTTGAAATAATCTCCAATACTCCAATTACCTAACATTTCAAAAAAAGTATGATGATAAGTATCAATGCCGACCTCTTCCAAATCATTATGTTTACCTGAAACTCTTAAACATTTTTGAGTGTCTGCAATTCTGAGATTATTTGGTTTTTTATTTCCTAGAAAAAACTCTTTAAACTGGTTCATACCAGCATTTGTAAACATTAGTGTAGGATCATTCTTTACAACCATTGGAGCAGAATCCACAATTTGGTGATCTTTTGAAGAGAAAAAATCCAGGAACTTTTTACGAACTATTTCTGATTTCATAACTTGATCCTAATAATTAAGATATAAACAAAGGTAAGTATCTATATGGAAATGATAATGATCAATTCATGCATTTAGTAACCTTTTATTATCTTTGAGTTAATATTAGTTAGATAAATAAAAGTATGGGAAAAGATAAATATTACTTTGATTCTGAAACACTTTCCTACAAAAAAGTTGTAAAATCTCGTACTCTACAAATTTCTAATTTTATTCTTTTTTTATTATCAGCAATGATTTTTGGTGTATTCTCATTATTCATCCTTCTAAATTCTGAGGTAATTTCAACTCCAAAAGAGATTATTCAATTCAGAGAATTAGAAAATTATGAATTGCAATTTAACCTTCTTAACTTAAAATTAAACCAAGTGGAAACGGTTTTAGAAAATATTCAAGAAAGGGATAACAATATTTATAGAATATATTTTGAAGCCAGCCCAATTCCAATCGAGCAAAGAAAAGCTGGTTTCGGAGGGGTAAATAGATATAAAGATTTAGAGGGATATGATAATTCTGAGTTAATAATTAACACATCCAAAAGACTTGATATACTTACCAAGCAATTAGTTCTTCAATCGAGATCTTTAGACGAAATTGAATCCTTGGCAGCTAACAAAGTTGATTTATTAGATGCAATCCCATCAATTCAACCAATAAGAAATAAAGATTTAAAAAGACTTGCGTCTGGGTTCGGATATAGGATTGACCCGTTTACAAAAAAACCAAGAATGCACAAAGGAATGGATTTTACAGCTTCAAGAGGAACACCAATCTTCGCTACTGGAAAAGGTATTGTAAAAAGAGCGGATAACAAGGCATCTGGCTATGGTAAACATGTCAGAATTGATCATGGTTTTGGATACGTTAGTTTATATGCGCACTTAAATAAATATAACGTAAGAAGGGGACAAAAAGTAAACAGAGGTGATATTATAGGATATGTTGGAAACTCAGGTAGATCAGCTGGGCCGCATTTGCACTATGAAATAATAAAAGATGGCTCCAAGATAAATCCGCTTAATTTTTATTATGGAAATTTAACCTCTGAGGAGTTTGACAAATTATTGAATATCGCAAATCAGGAAAATCAATCTCTGGACTAATGATTGCAAATCTTCCTGAAAAAATATATTACAATATTGGTGAAGTTGCAAAAGCGTTTAATGTAAAAACATCTTTGCTTCGTTTTTGGGAGAATGAATTTGATTCAATTAAACCAAAAAAAAAACACTCCGGAACCCGAAAGTACACTCAAAAAGATGTTGAATCAATTCAATTAATTTATCATTTAGTAAAGGAAAAGGGAATGACTTTGGAGGGTGCAAAAAATTTAATAAAAAATAATAATGGAATGATGGATCAAAGGAAGCTGATCGTTAAATTAGAAAAAATAAAATTCGAATTAAAACTTATTTTAGATAAAATTTAGTTACTTCTTACGAAAAAATATGCTAATTGGAACTCCCCTAAAATTAAAATTTTTTCTCAACTGATTTTCCAAAAATCTTCTGTATGGTTCTTTTATAAGATTTGGGTGATTAGAAAAAAATGCAAATTGAGGGTGTTTAGATGGAATTTGAGTACAAAACTTAATTTTTATGAATCGACCCTTGGTAGAGGGTGGAGGAAATTTTTCAATTATGGGAAGCATCAAATCATTTAACTTTCTTGTAATTATTTTTCTTGAGCGATTTTTATATACTTCAACTGCGAGTTCAATAGCCTTATAAATTCTTTGTTTATTAATTACAGAAATAAATAGTAATGGAACGTCATCAAATGGAGATATCTCTTTTTTAATCTTTAGCTCCATTTCTTTTGTAGAACTCGTATTTTTTTTTATTAGATCCCATTTGTTAATTAAAATCACAACACCCTTTTTATTTCTTTGGACAAGCCAAAAAATATTTTGTACTTGAGAATCAAATTCTCTAGTTGCATCAAACAATAAAACGCAAACATCTGAATTTTCAATCGCTCTGATGGATCTCATTACTGAATAGAACTCAATATCTTCTTTTACTTTTGATTTTCTTCTAATTCCTGCAGTGTCTACAAGGTTAAATTCAAAGCCGAACCTATTATACTTAGTGTCAATACTGTCCCTTGTTGTACCAGCTTCATCGGTTACAATGTATCTTTCCTCTCCAATTAATGCGTTAATAAAAGAAGATTTTCCTGAATTAGGTCTACCTACTACTGAAAATCTAGGAATAGAATTAATCTCATCTTCTGAATCTTCATTAAAGGTGTTCACTAATGCGTCTAATAATTCCCCACTCCCACTTCCGTTGATTGCCGAAATTGGAAAAATCGAGTCAAAGCCCATTGAATAAAATTCCAATGAATTTTCTAATCTTTTTGAATTGTCAGTTTTATTTACGGCAATGAAAATCGGTTTTTGAGCTTTTCTGAGCAGTTGAGAAATAGTTTGATCCATCGCAGTAACTCCATCTTCAACGTCAACCATAAATATTATACTATCTGACTCCTGAATAGCTAGTTTAACCTGCTTATCAATTTCTTTTTGAAAAATATCATCACTATTTTTTAAATATCCACCAGTATCAATTAATGTAAATTTCTTTCCATTCCAATCAGATTTTCCATAATGTCTATCCCTCGTGACTCCACTTTGACTATCTACAATGGCCTCTCTTTTTTGGATCATTCGATTAAAAAAAGTTGATTTACCCACATTTGGTCTCCCCACTATCGCAACTATATTGGCCATTTTTTTAAATCTTGAGCAAAAATAATCTTTTTTATTCTCAATAGTTGAATAAACTAATTTTGATATCCAAAACGCTTCAATTGGCTGGAGTCAGACCTCCAGTTTTTGGAAACTTTTACCCTTAATTCTATGAAAATCTTTTTTTGAAAAAAATTCTCTAAAACTTTTCTAGCTGCGGTACCAACTGATTTAAGCTTTTGTCCTTTATGGCCGATGATTATTCCTTTTTGTGTTTCCCTTTCAACGATAATTACCGATAGTATCTTTATTATATTATCATCTTCTGAAAATTCTTGAGTTTCGACTTCAACAGAATATGGAATCTCTTTTTTGTATTTCTTCAAAATTTCAGATCTAATAGCTTCATTAACAAAGAATCTTTCTGGTTTATCTGTAATTTGATCTTTTGGAAAAAACTCTGGACCTTCAGGAAGTAAATTTTTTAAAATTTCTAAAAGCTCTTTTATGAAAAAATCTTTCAAGGCCGAAATAGGATATATTGATGCATTAGGAAAACAATTTTTCCATTGTTTAACAGAATTTTCTACTTCATCTTGATTGGACTCGTCAATTTTATTAATTAAAACTATAACTGGCACTTTACTTCTTTTGATTTTTTGTAGATACGACTCATCATTTACTTTTTTTTCTCCAATTTCAACCATATAAACAAGTACATCAGCATCATTAATAGCTTCTTTGACGAATGTCATCATAGAATTTTGCATTTGATAGGAGGGTTTTATAATTCCTGGTGTATCTGACAAAACAATCTGATAATCATCTCCACTCAGAATACCTAATATCCGATGTCTGGTAGTTTGAACCTTATTAGTTATGATTGAAAGATTAATTCCAGTTAAAGCATTCATCAAAGTTGACTTTCCTACGTTTGGATTTCCAATTATAGAAATAAAGCCTGAATAATGTTTTTTCTTTTTCACTTAACAAAGGTACTAGATGTGTTGTTAATTTTGTCTAAAAAATTAATTGCTGTATATTTGCCGTCCATATCGCGAGGTAGAGCAGTAGGTAGCTCGTTGGGCTCATAACCC
>TARA_B100001057_G_scaffold109992_2_pt1 | contig 17574 bp, 15 predicted proteins | sample TARA_B100001057 | Tara Oceans TARA_B100001057 (sample SAMEA2621839) | marine metagenome | biome: marine biome (ENVO:00000447); feature: surface water layer (ENVO:00002042); material: "saline water (ENVO:00002010), including plankton (ENVO:xxxxxxxx)" | depth 5 m
TGCTAAATTCTCTTCACCAATGATATTACCATTACCATCAGTAACTTTCATACCGTGGAATTGAATAACATCTCTGTCATAGTAAATTACATTAGGGTTTTTAGAGTAAATTAACTCCATGTTGATAAAAGACTTACCGTCTTGGAATACAGATTGGTCCTTGAGCTTTGGGAGCGCATCTGCTAGATCTTTAGCAGCAAAGATGAATGTTTCTTCAACCAGCTTAGAAGCGTGGCCAGTGAACATCTTAATGATACCGTTTAGGTCGAGTGGATTAGCTAATTGTCCCTTATTTCTAGCAAACATAGCCTTACCATCCTTTACAGTTGCAAATACATTCTGACCATCTGTCTTTTCAGTTGGAGACTCTTCAAAATCAAGACCTCCCTGTAGAGCAGAATTCACAATTCTCTTAAAGTCAGCAAATGTAAGTGAGTTATCATCGAATGGGTGCATCATGTGTCCTGCAGCTCCACCCTCAAATACGAAGTTCTCCAAGCTATCCGCCTGGAGTTCTTCATTTATGAAATCTGTAAAGTTATAGTATATCTTCATAAGAAGTTTTAGATTGTTTTTATCCTAGTGATGATTGTAATGCGCCAACTGCTGCACCATAGTCATCGCCGTGTTTGTCTAATAAACCGTCTACTACTTCTTGAGCTTTTTCTTCGTCGAATTTATCACCGAAAGCTTTTCCTAAAACTGAGAAAGCATACTCTTTAAAATCTTCATCAGACTTTACTTCAGCTTCATTTACTTCTGGAGCTTCTACTGTATCTGCTTCTTCAACTTCTTCTTTTTCTTCTTCAGCTGGAACTTCTTCTTCAGACTCTTCTTCCTCATCATCTTCTTTTTCAACTTCGATTTCATAATCGCCGTCTACTTTGATTTCGATTTCATCTTCAGTTACTTCTTCCTCTTTAACTTCAATACCTTCTTCTTCGGCATATTCTTCTGCGTTCTCTTTATCATCTGCGTCTACACCTTCTACATCATATTCTTCATCGCCAACCTTGAATTTATCATCACCTTTAGCGATAGCCTCTGCTCTTGCAGCACCGAATGCATTTCCTTCTTCAACTTCTTCCTCTTCTTTTGTTAGAGGGAATGTCTTACCGTTGAATTCAAATTCATCAGCACCTTCTTCCATTGCTTTAGCTCTTGCTGAAAAGAATGCGTTACCTTCATTAACTATTGCTTCGTTTTGGTAAATTAAATTGAAAGCATCTACTATTTTCTGAGCATGTTTGCTTAATCCCCATCCATCTAAATAAAGTGCAATACCCTCAACGATACCAATACCTGACCATCCAGCTGCGCTAGATATTTTGACGTAGTTATCATCTAAGAATCTCTTGATTGTCTTAGCACCTACTGGAAGTTCCATACCTCCTAGATTCTCTACTTTAATCATCACTGTTCTAATCTTACCGCCTAGTGCCTTTCCTACGGGTTCAATGTAAGAATGGAAGTTAGCGTCTTGTAGTGCTTCCATAAGTAAATACTTGATTGCACCTAGGTGAGTAGTTTCATCTCCAGTTAGAGCTGAACCTTCAATCATAATACCTTCTAAAGTCTTAGCAACTTTCTTTGCGTCTTTTACATTACCTCTAGATGGTACGAATTTTTCGTTAATAACAAGGTGTTCGAAAGCTGGTTTTAATTCTCTTGGCTCAGCATAAGTATCTGCCATATACCATTTGCCATCTCTTTCGTCATATAGGTAGACATATTCTGCGCCACCATCATACTCAGCATTTTTGATATACTTTGCAACATCCTTTGCGTCGCCTTTCATTGTAACTTTATCTCCGTAGAATTCTATTTCAGAAAACTTTGGTTTCAAGTAAGAGGCACCTCCTTTCTTAAGAATGTTCTTAACTGCACCAACATTCATGTAACTCTTCTTGATAACAGGTAACATGTGGTCTGGATAGCCATCATAGTGCATATACACTGATTCGATTTTTCCTCTCTTGTTGATAATACCGATTTGAGAACGTGTACCTTCTTCAATAATAGCAATTGATTCGCTAATCTCTGAAGCACCTAATTTTCTATAGAAAGAGTTTCTATCTTCTTCGTTTAGGTCTTTTATAGAAGTTACACCAAATTCGGCTAATAATGTTTTAAATTGATCTGCTGCTTTATTTCTTGCAGCGCTTTGTTCTTCCTCTAATTTCAGAGTAGCGGCTTTTACACTAGCTGTTGTGAAATCTTCAAAAGATTTTAGTTTTAATGAACCCATTTTAAATAAATTTGTTTTTAATACTTTACTATTGTATTATATATCACCGTCAAAAGTAACATTTTTTACCTCATAAGGGAACTTCTGCTCTCTATAGATCTTCTGGCGAGCCTTAGAGTGTCTAATTAGATAGTTGTCCCAGTCTGGTGAGGATAAATCATCTACAAAGTCTATGATATTTACCTCAGATTTGGTATGGTGTTTTCTTAAACCACGACCAATAGATTGTCTAATAATTACTTCTGATTTGAATGATTCTGTAAAGAAGATATTGTGAATTTTCTTAATTGAAATACCGGTAGAGAAAGTACCATAAGATGCTACAATTACTACTTGCGCACCTACTTCCATCTTCTTCTTATACTCTTCTCTAATATCTTTATCGGTATTACCATCCACATAATAAATTGGTTTGTCGGAGTCTTGTCTAAGCTTTTCATAGATTCTTTTACCATGTTCGATTCGGTGGAAAAGAACAAGGCTATTCCCACGTACTCTGGAAATAATGTTACAAATGAAAGCCAAGCGACCTGTTGAATTGATGACGTAGTTGCTCTCGAACTTATATACGTCTTTGCTCTCATACCTGTTTTGCGACATTTCTCTAAAAGCATTCTTTGTTGCTTCTGGTGCATAATCCATCTTAATTACTTTCACATTACAACCAGCAATATGTCCCTCTTGTTGTAGGAAATTTGCGTTAACTTCAGTAATTACCGGGCCAGTATGTGCCATTAACGTTAATCTATCTAACGTCTTTGCTTTTGGAATTGTCCCAGAAAGACCAAATCTATAATTTGCCGCTGTACATTTTTGTAGAATAGTCTTAATAGATTGTGATTTTGCTTTATGAGTCTCGTCAATAATTACCGCATCAAATTGTCCAAAATACTCTTTATCCTTCTTAACCAGTGATTGATATGTACCAATTACTACATTTCTACCTGCTCTAATTTTTTGACCAGAATAAATCTGTTGTATTTTGATATTAGTTTGATTACGCCAATTGTAATCCATAAAGTCTTCAGAAGCCTGTACGACTAGAGATACATTAGGTACAATAAAAAGAATTCTACCTGCTTTCTCTTTCTCTAACATATAGGCAACTACCATATATGAAATTAGAGTCTTTCCTGCTGATGTAGCTAATTCACTCAGACATCTTCTGAATTTTAAGATATTAAATGCTGCATCAAGCTGATAGTCTCTAGGTTGTATATCATTACCTTCGAAATACTTAGATGCCCACTCTTCAAATTCTTCTTGCTTAACACTTTTATCAAATAGTGAAGTTACACCATTTAATTTTAGTTCGAACTTATACTCTTTAGCCAGATCCATTACATCTTTCCATAAACCAGATGGAATCCATTTGTCATCTTTGATATATGAGATATAGCCATCCCATAACCCTTTCTTCACAAGTGGGTGGAATCTCCAGTTTTCAATTCTACGATTAAACGTGATATTGAGCTGTTCTATCTCTAGCTCACTAGCCTCGTCTATACGCAGAAACTGCTTATTATCTGTAAGAGTAAGTTCCATTTTATAGTCCGTTCAGAGACAGTCTATTTCTGATAGCAAAGCCCATGTTATCTAGGGTCTTTACTGAATCTCTATAAAATTCTAGTTGATTTTCTAAATGTGATAAAATCATATTCTCATCTGCTAAATCATTTTCAAGAAACTTTTCTTTTTGTTTCTCACCTAGTTTATAGTCATAGTTATAGTATCTGATATATGCTTCTCTATATCTAGCAGATACTGCTGTCTTTTGTTCCTTAATTTTTACGTTGATGTATGCAATCTGATCTACTATAGTCTGTCTAGTAGACAGAACATTAGCGATTACTAGTTCCATACCATCAACCTTCTTAAGACCTTTTGCAAGTGCTCTAATTGTATCAGACCATTCTTGTCTTTGTGAACTTAGCTTTTGGTCTAAGGCTTGAATCTTTTCTTTGCTGTTACTCATATTACTTATATTAGAACAGAGACTTTTTGTTTGGATTATTCCTAATAAATTTTGAAGCCTTTTGGCCTTTCTTTAATTTAGGTTTATTCACAACAAATTCAGCACTCTGAACATTATCATCTAGGTCTTCTACATTAAAGTCAATAATCAACTTATTGTGTTTAAACCCGTCAGATCTCTTAAAAAAATCTTCTAATTTATCTTCCATATCTTTTAAACGTACCATAAGTCTAATTGGCTTGATGTAAAATACTTTTCAATTTGTTTCCATGCATCAGATTTCTGCTTGTAACATACTTTCACCAAGTCATTTAGATCTTTGATGTTATATGTATCTAGCTTAAAATCATCTAGAAATTTAGACCACATAAACACTGGTCTACCTTTCCTTAGTTTCTCTGCCATTTTCTTTTTACCTGTAGCATCATTATCAAACATATATCTGACAGTTGCCATTTCATCAAATTCATCAGTGCTTCGGCCGGCAGTAGCTAGTGCTAATGAATTATGCATAAACTTAGCATCGAGTGGGCCTTCGAATAGAGTAACTGGTTGTTGAAAATTAACCTGCATAATACCGAATAGCGTTGATGCCTTTGCTAGTTTATTTAATTCTTCTTGTGGTAAATCAAGTGGTTTATTCCACTCTTCATATATTTTTGGTAGGTCATAGGTTAGATACCTAGAACCATAGCCTTTCATTCTTCTGGATTGTGCGCCGATAATCTTACCTTCCATTCCCTTATTTAATATCCAAAGTCTATTGCCTTTAGGGGAGAAAAGAAAGTCATCTGCTTTATTATGTAATAATCTATCTTTAAGTTGGAACCATATCCAGTCTCCTGGTTCAACTTCTTTAGCGCCAAATATACTTTTAAACTCTGCTATAGTTAATGCCTTCTCTTGGACGCTTGCTAGTGAAGCATTTTGTAATACTTGTTCTTGAGTAACCTGAGTCTTATTGGCTTTAATATAGTCAATAATGGTAAATGAGTCGCCTGTGTTAGGCATTCTCACCTGATGGTCTTTTAAGAATGTATGTAAATTTGTGTGGTGTGAACAGTTATAGCAGTGATACTGTAGAGTGTCCCAATACATGTTACCTCTTTTCTTGGTATCATCTGTACTGGAATCACCACAATAAGGACACGCCAGGGTTATACGCCCTGGCATGTCTTTAAGTAGTTGCTTATTAGGAGTAGAATGGTGTTCTACACAAACTTGTTTTAGTGCACCTTTTATTCTAGTCTTAAGCTCCTCTGTTAGCTGTATGTTCTTAGAGGTTGAGGTCATTCAAGAACGAATCTAAATCATCATCTGTGTTAGCTTTCGCTGGTGCCTCTTCTGTTTTCGTAGCTGCTGCTACTGCAGGTTCTGTTTTAGCCGGAGCTGGTTCAGCCTTTGCAGGAGCTTGCTTTGAAGCAGGAGTTGCAGTTACCTCAGCGATTGAGTCACCTGGATTAAGATACATTCTTAAGACGTTGTTAACGAATGCTCTTGTATCTTCATCCCATGCTTTGTAATCATAGCCTGCAAGTGAAGGAGCTGCGTCTAGGTCTTCTTTGATAGAAGCCATCGTCTCTTTATTTCTTTCTGCTGGAGTTTCGCCCATTAAGACTGCAGATTTATTAGAAGAGAATTTAGACTTGTCATAGTTATTATACTCACCTTGTCTTGTGATAACTAACTCAAAGTTCTTACCTTCGAAAAGGTCGAATACTTGTGTTGGCTCACCAAAGTCAGGCTTTAACTCAGAGTCAATCTTCTCTTTAATCTTGTAACCGAATTTGAATACTTTGTAAGTACCCTCTAATTCTGGGTTCTGCGGATCTTTAATAATCTTAATAAGAGAATAGTACTGTTGACGTCTCTTAAGTTTCTCAGACGACTTTCTGTCTACGGCAGAGTCAGACTTTCTCAATTTCCAGAATACATCTGCAATTGGACAGTGCTCACCGATTGTCTGTGGAGAGTCAACTAGTTTTCCGTCACCGTTTGAATTGGTCAACCAGTGTACGTATTTTTGAATCAGAGATTTTCTTGGGTTCTCTGGATTAGGTACAAATCTAATTAAAGCTTTGTACGTGCCGTCTTTACCGTCGTCGGCTGTAGGTTTGTAAACTTCGTTTACGGTTGTTCTTTCAGGCTGATGCGTTTCTACGTCTTCTACGCCTAAGTTAAAAATGTCAAATGAATCACTCATAATACTTAAAATTGTTTAATAAAATGTTAATACTCGAAATTACGTTAATGTTCTTTCAGTTCCTTATAGTTGTACAATAATCAATAGTTTCAGTCTAATGTCAAATAAGCTGGTCTATACCCAGACCTTGGGTCTGTAGGCAGTTCCTTCCATGTCCCGTTCTCTTGCTTAATCAGCCCTGATTTGTGTAGCAACTCCTCACGTTCTTGCGAAGTGATTGCGTTGGCTTCCACCATTTTATTGAGAATCTCACTAAGACGGAAGTAGTCCGCTGTAATCAACATATTGTCTGTACTTTGTTTATTATACTTATTATATATCTGTATTTTAGTTTGTTTCTTGATTAGTGTTGTTAATAACTTTTTGCAAAAAAGTTGCAAAATAATTGCCTCAGAATTTTTTTATGTCAGATATTTTTCGTATATTAGTACTGTAATTAAAACGTTAAACTATATGAATACAAAGTTAAATTTATCAGAAAGAAATAAAGACCTTCTTTTAATGGGCGCTAAGACCACTGGAAGCTTTACAGATGGTTATTATTACATCGAAGAGAGTTTATACATCGATGAAGCAGACTCGCTCTACGCGTTCTGTGAATGGATTGAGAACGAGATCGGTGGAGCTGGTCCAATTAACATCCAAGACCTTTGGTATGCATTTAATCATCCCGAAGAGCAATTTTCTAAAAACGTTGCAAAGCATTGGAAAGAAGAAATGGACAAAATTAACTCATACTGCTAATATGAAAGATTTCAAATGTGTAATCTGCAAAAAAGTAATTAAAGGGGAGTACGGTAATAATCCTGCTCCTGTTGTCAACAAAGGAAAGTGCTGTGATACTTGTAATTTCACTGTCATTCTACCTGAAAGAATTAAACTAGCATACCAACAATAAATCAGAGGAGGTTTCCTATGTCATGGAACCACAGACCTTGGGAAGAACAATCCCGACAACGAGACAGAATGGAATGGGAAAGGCGTGAATTCAAACGTCTTGAGATAGCTGAAGAGCTAAAGAGTGAAAAAAAGTTGAACAGCTTTGAAACCTTTTCTGGGAAGTCGCATATAAGTTATGACTTTAACCCTCAGGGAAAGATTAGTCCCCCGGGGCTTGGAAGCAGAGACTAGGTCAGTTTGGCAATTTTCCCTCGAGTTGAGTTAGCAAGTAATGGTTAAGAAACCAAGCGTCGACTAGGTCATCAAAAGGCTTCGGAACTTTTTTCACCTCGCCAATCTCAGAAACACAATACTTATATAGCGGAGTCTTAGCTAACTCAGGAGATTCGCAAACATTATTTAAGAACGCAGTCCAGAGTGCGGCTTTATTCATATTACCTTTTCCAGCATGTTTCTTAATTGTAGTCGGAGCAACAGTTAGAATATCTTTGACATCTAGCAGTTCCATCATTTGATGTTTTAAGATTGCAGCGCCTGCTGCCATGTCGATAATGTTATTTGTTCCCATCTTTGAACCGTAAGATGAGCCCTCGAAAGCAATATAATAATCTTTTGTCTCTCCAATTATATTGACTATTTCAGAGATAATGTCTGAAGCCATCTCTCTGTATCTTTTGATTTTTGCGAACTCGTTCTTAGAGTAATCACCAAATTTTGTTTTCCAATCTGGTTGGTGGAATAGAGTTACGTCTGAGAATGTAGAAATTTCTTCTTGACGTTTTTGTTCGGCTTTTGTGCCGGTACCAGCTTTAAGATATGAGATGAACTGATATTCATTTGTATCAGATGTCCAAATACAGATACCAGGGGAATTAAGCGAGAAGTCAACTGTTACTAAATTCAAATTAGATTCTTTTACCCATTGCAGCACCTAGGGCAGCGCCAACTAAACGGGAGGTTAATAAATCGTAGAAGATACCTTTCTGAATACCAAGTACTTTAGCAACCATCTTACCCATAGATTTTCCTAGCGCGAAACCAGTTAAACCACCGATAATAGAACCTAGAAGGCCTTCATTTACTATATCTTCTTCAAGTCTATCTAAATCGAAAGAGCCATCTTCATTTTGATATTGTTGTACGAACTCTTCTAGAGCTGTATCAACTTTTTTCTCTAATTCAGGAGTCCATTCAGATTCTAAACCCTCTTGTAAGAGTTTTATATCCGTGTCCGTGATTTTAGCTTCAACTAAGTATTCATTAAATGTTTTCATAATGTATATATCTTTTAATCTATTTCCATTCTTAAGTTAAACTTATTGTAGAAGAAGTTGACTTCAAAAGTAGCGAAGTCAGCAACATTTTCTGCCATATTAAGATTTAACTCGTTGATTGAATTCATAATTATTTTCTCGAATTGCATAAAAGCAACCGATGAACCTTCAGCATCTAGAATTCTAAGAGTCATAGGTTCAATATAAGGTTGTTTAGTAGTTCTAGCATAATAGTAGAGTAGAGTGTCTGTCATAATCCAATAATTAATAAAACCATCTAATAACTGCATAGTTACCGTGAATTCTCTTTGGACTGTGTTTTGAATTGGCACTGCACCTCTGTGATACCTAGTTGTACCGTCATTATCTGCTTGAGTAACTGGGTCAAAACTTATACCTGGAATACTTACACCTTGAATTGAGTAATTAATAAAGTCAATTGGTTCTGCTAATAGATTACCAGGTACTTTGTTTAAATACTTCTTGTATTTCTCAGCTACTTCCTCAGGGATAAAACCTCTAGGAAATCTAAAATCGTATGAATTGTTTCTGCTATTTAAAATCATTATCCAAGAGTGAATTTACCTTTAGTTACCATTGACTCGTCAGCTCCGTTATCTATGCTGATATAGAAATCTCTGTTTACCATACCTCTAATAGTATTAGCATTCTGTTCATTAATCTTAAACAAGACTTCACCTTTACCCATATCTATTTCTTTATTGTAGACGTGGTTGAACTTCAATTTAGTTTTACCATCATTGAAAGTTAAGATAACTAGTTCTGCATTCTCAAATGATACTAATTCGAAATCATCACCTCTTTTCTTAGCGATTACAAATTTAATATATGTTGAAAAAGGAGGAATTGCGACTGTTAAATCACCCTCGTTTACAAACTCAGTTGTATCAAACTCTTCAACTTCAGCAAATAACTCTACACCTCTACCACCACCGAAACCAGTACCTGCACCGGATCCAGATCCAGAACCTATGCTTCTAAGATCTACTCTAGAGCTAGACGCAATTACATTATGTCTCTCGATAAATGAAGGTACAAACTTAACTGAACGTGGTAAGTTGTCTGTAATAAAACCAGAGATTGTTTTGTTAGAAGAAAGACTTGGCAATATATTGTAGACTTCTGTCATGATATTTGGATTATCAATCTTAAGTGCTGATAGTCTCTTACCATACTTAGAAGCTTCCGCTACAGTTAAAGCTGCTTTCTTTACAATTTGTGTATTATCTGTTTGGTTGTAAATTCTCATCGTAACATCTATTGAGAAGTTTACAGCCACATTAGCATTTTGAATTACAGGTCTGAAAACTAGAGGAGTACTAAAGTCTTCATACTGTGTAAATGTTGTTCCACCTGTTTTAATAAACGAAGTACCTACCTGTTCAAATACCTCTACTTCAAAGATAACCACTATGTCATCAGATGAAGTCTGTATTCTATCTAGTATATGTCCCTCGAATGCTGCAATAGAATTATCTTTCTCTCCGTAAATCTTAAAGTAATCTCCGTCTGTTGCATTTTCTACCGTAACAGTGAAATCTACAAACTCATCTTCTCTAGGAACTGTAAATACATTTTCTTCTCCAGTATAAACGTAGTCGAAACCATTAATAGTTTTTAGACTATCTAGGAGTGCAAACCTAATACCATAATTTGAGAATGGGTCTAAATCACTTGAACCTGTAGTACCATCTCCATAAAATCTATCCGTGAACTCTGCATTCTGTCCAACTAAACTAGGAATCTTAATGTTAATAAACTTGGACCACAGAGTTTCGCCTAAAATAAATGGCTTAGGATTAGAGTGCTCATAGTTACTCTGATTTAAGTAGACTAATTGAGTTAAGAAATTATTAAGACCTGTTGTTCTACCAGCAGTTACTTCAAATAGAAAGCCTTCATAGCCTCTAGCTGAAAAACTAAAACCAGATCTTAAGTGTAGTCTTACAGTATCATATAGAATAAAGTTGATATTCTGAGTTGCTTCTGTCTGATAATTTAAAAGATCTGCTTCATTACCACCTGGCCATTCAACTGAATTATTAATAAAGTTGTGCATCTCATAGTTACCTGTAGAGTCATAGCCTAAGAGTGCATATTTAGTTGCATCTTCACCAGGTACATTGACCCCATGGTATCTACCAATAGTCTGATTAATATCATTTCCAGTAGCTTCATCTGGTGAAGCGAATAGAGGATTAGCTCTAGTATCTACTATAACCTTACCGCCAATTAAACCAGGATATGTGTATTCAACTGTACCGTTTGTATTCGGAGTAAATTCACCTATTTGTGTTGTAGGTGAGTAAGAGTAAATACCTAAACTACCTGTGATTGCAAATTGAGAAGGAGCAGCAAGAGCACTTAAGTCAAACTTATATGTCTTACCATTCTGTAATAGTAGGGTTCTAGCAGCAAAGTTTTCTACCGCTATATAACCAGACACGCTAGTTACATCAAAATTCACTACAGCAGAGCCTAGTTCATTAATTAAATGTCTAGTCTTAAATGGATCTTGGTCCACTGTGTCCAAGAACATTACCTCACTACCATTGTCATCTACCTCAATACGATACTTCTCTGGATCGCCTTGGTCGTGGTAGATAAACTCAAGTAGAATGTCCTGGTCTATCTTATAGTATCTTGATGATTGCGCCATGTTTTAAAATTGTAAAAATTTAGGAGACCAGTATAGACCAACGCCAAGCGAAGGACCTGTACTAATTACCTGGTTATTATTTAAGTTAACACCATATCCAACACCAAAACCGATTAACCATCTAGATTTCTTCTGTTCCTGTCTGTTTAGTCTAGTGTTGACTAAATTTATATTTTCAATATCCTTAATCACTAACCCTGGGTATGAAGTAGATAATTTAAGTCTATCTGCTCCGTCTTCACCCTCTTCAATCGCAGCCATCAGGCTTAGAGTTTGCTTTAATTCAAATTGTGTATTCAAGACTTGGAATTGTCCAAAGTCGTATTTTACCGTCGAGAACCCAGATAAAATTCTTGAGTTGCCATTACCAAAATCTTTCGCTGAATTGAAATTAATTTTAGTAGTAACAGAATCTATCGCTGCAGTGTTCGTCGTTACGTCCAGGCTATCTTTAATCTCTAACTCTGCAGAAATCAATGAGTTAACCTGTTTCAAATCTTTATTTAACGCGAGTGCCTTTCGGTACTTCTTTGTTAAATTCTCCTGACTCTCTTCAAGCTTTGATAGATCGAACTCAAAGGATCTGATCTCAGCTAGCTGATCGCCATTCTCATTTCTTAGTACTGTAACAGAATCTTGTGCTGCCTTATAGTTATTTAAACTTCTATCGGCATCCTCTTGTGCAAATTTCACATCTTGTTTAAGATTAGAGATCTGGTTACACTGTCTAAGAAAGAGCATAACGAAAAGAGCTCCAGCAATAAATGTTACTAGAGTCTTATTCGAGAGTATGTTTTTTATTTTGTCTTTCATAATTTACTATTTACTGGAGCACTCCTTGGTCATCAAACGTTACGTTACTATTATTCGTCATCGCGATTGAGTTACCAGCCGGACCACCCGCTGCGTTCAAGCTCAGATCACCTGCAGGGATAATTTCAATTGAATATCCACCTCCTTGACCGCATGGTGCTAAACAAATTTCTTTCCACTCAAAAACACCAGCGACTGCAGATTCTACAGACACTTGTGCTACACTTCCAGTCCAACGTAATAGACCTGCTTCATTTGCATTAACATTACTTGTTGGTAACTTGAATAAAGAAGCGGTACCTTGAAAATTCATTTTAGTACCTTCACCGATTTTGAATTGATCGGCATCAATCATAATTTGTGTTTCTAAACCAGATGGGTTATTAAACGAAGGTCCAAACTTATACCTTACACCAGCTCCTGTTTCATCATTTAATGCACTGTAATCTACAGACTGAACATCTATCGCTGAATTACCCTGACCATCAGAGTCTCCGTGATAGAATGCTAAATAAATGTCAGATGGTGCGTTACCACCAGCAGCATGTTTACCTATTGTTAAGGTAGATGAAAAGTTAATTATACCATTCTCGTTTTGTACTTCATCGAAAGTCTGGTCACCTAAGAAGATAGTTGGATGATATACATCTCCTTCTAATTTAGGCTTAAGAATATCATAATCACCTGAATTGGAAGCAATAACTTTCCAACGAGAAGTAACGGCTCCTGTTTCACCTTTCAGACCTGTGTCACCTTTTTGACCCTTTTGTCCCTGTGGTCCAGCTGCACCTTGTGCACCAAGTCCACCTTTCTGGCCAGTCGGTCCGCCTCCATTTGCAACAATCTGATCGAAATTATAGTTTACCTTCTCAAACTTAATAGCATCAGAGTCACTAGGGTGTAGTATTTCTTGTATATTGATAGCCATCCTTACGACGTTATTTTTATCATAGGCTTAATTCTATAAGAATAACCTAATCTTTTATTATATATCAATCTAAAATTAAGAGGCTTTTGTTCATGAGCTCTAAAAGAGAAGTTTTGATCTTGTACAAAACCTCCATCATCTAAAGCATCAACTGTAGCAGCAAGTTCTACACTAGATGCTACACCTTTAATTCTTTGAGTGAATAGTTTTATTTGTTGAACCCCAAATAGATTTACTAAGTTTTCATCAATGTAAAGCTCGGCATCATCTTTCAGAGTAGTTTTATCTTCAGCAGAGTCAGCAACAGCTACATAATCCTGAATAGTTGCTAAAACTCCGTCTGTAGAAAGTTCTTTTCTAATAGCTGTAGTAATATAGAAGTCCATTACAAGTCTTGTTTTATCTTCAAATACAACTATATCTGCTTGATTAGTAGAGTTTAATAATATATCTTCTTGCTCTTCTTCTGAACCAACCATGTTGATTGAGAAATTAAGTAATGTGTAAGAGTCTTTTACCTTCATAATCGTAGACGACAGGTAAGACTTTTCTTCTTTAGTTTCAAAAGTACCTGGTACTAACTCTGACTCTCCACCAGATAAAGACCTAATGTAATAGTTTTTATCCCAAGAAGATCTGAACGTATGTACATCTCTCTTGTCAATTGCAATCTCACCAATTAGTGGGTATAATGGTGGTTTATCTGAAGTTGCAGATAATTTAGTTACACCACTTGCGTTAAACTCATTTACTTTTCTGTAGAAGTGATTTCTAATATAACCCCATCCTCTATCATGGGCTCCATCGTCATAGATAAAACCTAAGTTCAATGCAACACCACATCTATTGTATCTCTTATAGAAATCTCTAGCTAAAGAAATTTCATCAGCATCACTTAGAGAGTGTTTGTACATTTGTTCTTCTAATAGTAATTCACCAGTATTTGCAGTACTCTGTAGAGTGTTAGTCTTCATGTGAGTATAAACATCTGTAAATGTAATTACAGGCCTAGTATCAACAGTATAACTACTATTTTGTCTAATTAAGAACGGATAATAAGTTAAACCCTGTGCTAGGTTGAAGCCGATATTACCAGAGAATAATTTGAAAGATTCTGGTTTGTCGTCATCTTCAACAGTAACTATATAAGATTCTTTTACAACTTCAGTACCGTCTTCTAATAAGATAATAAACTTATTGTTACTTGAAGTACCATCTGTATCGATTGTTGTATAAGTTACATTGTTAGGTTGTCTTAACAACATCTCTGCTACTTCTTTAGCCGCTAAGCTATCTAATATATTTCTGTATGCATTTACACCACCATTTACATAAGTGTACTCAGCGTTGTACTGGAATGAATAAGGCATATTACTGAAATCTGCAACAGGATACGGGGTTACACCATCCGTAATATCTAATGGTGGTTCAGATAAAAGTAATGTATCTTGTCCCTCAACAGAAGCTAATTTTAATTGGTATATTCTAGGACCAAACCAAGTTTGAACTTTAACTTCAATAGTACCAAACTCATCTTCTTCATTCTTGTTGATTTGCTCAAAGTATTGAGGTAGTGTATCATCACCATGTACTAGACCATTTACTTTTAAATAGTCTGAAGAGTTCGAATCCAGATTTATGTTAATTAAATCCATTGAACCATCTAACTTAATGTCTGAGAAAGCAAAAGTATTCTGTTCACCTTTCCAAACTAGAGAGTGGTTTAATTCATAGAGTAGTTTTCTATTCAGAGCTCCATCTGACCATAAGTCATCTAGATTTAAGTTAATAAAGAATACAACATACTTAAACTTCTTGTTTTGAATTACTTCATAAGATACATCATTTGTTTCTTCTGCAGTTCTAACGTTTAATAATATACTGAATCTATATCCGTTAAACTCCGAGGATCTTACGAAATCTACTGGGTTATCTGCTATAAATTCTTTTCTATTCTTAAAGATAACTTTTAAACCTTTAAATATAGTAGTTGCAAAAGCTTTATTATTACCACCATCTACTTTAGTATATTTCTTTTGTAGATTAGTCTTAACGAAAGTCTTATACGAGTTAGGAGCTTTACATTCAAAACCTTCTGTTACAAAGAATCTATCAAAGTAATCGAAATTAGTATCTTTAAAAATAGAAGGTGTAATCTCAAAACCATCCATAAAGTTAATATAACTAAATGAGTCATTTAATCTATAGAATGGACTTGCATTAGTATTTTGATTTTCTTTTAAATACTTAGGTAGATTATTAAGGTAGAACCACTCATGTGTCATACCTAATCTGTTTCTACCATCAGAAGTTAAATCGGGTGCAAAATTAGATCTACCGAAAGCTTCATTTGTATTTAAGTAATAAGGTTGTTCTCTTACAGTCTTAGTGTCTTTTAATACCCACTTATTAATCGTAGGTACTACTCTAGAAGTAACCGCGTATTCTTTTAGATAATTCTCTTGCAGTCTATCAAACTCACTATTTACAATACTATTATTATCGACATCAGTAACTTCTTCTTGTAGAATATCTTGTAGTCCAGTAAAGTAACTAACAGGATCTGTAGTAAACTCATTGTTTTGTTTATCACCGAATGGGTAAATATCATTTGAGTTATCTGTCTCAGGTTCGTATGCGATATTAGCTGGAGTCTCATACTGTAACTCTTTTAAGTCTGAGTTTGCAGTATCATAGAAATCAAAGTTCATATCGTGAATATCGAACGCAGAGAACATACCCAGCCTTACCAGGTTATCTGCATATATTTCAATCTCACCAGACTCAATCGTGTTTACTTTCTCTAAAATTAACTTGTTGTATTGTAAAGGTAATCTATCAATGTCATCTACAATATCAACTATCTTGTTGTATATTCCCGAAGACTTAGTCTCGATAAAGTCGCCTACATTAACATCACTTACTGAATCTAAAGTAACTAGGGCAGATTTACCAGTGGCATTACCTCCTGAGAAATAATAAATTGAACTGTTAGTTAACAATGTAGCACCGCTTGCTGCATCTTTAAATAACCTTAGTTCATTTAATGTATCTAGGTTGTTTGAGTCTATACTAATCCATTGGTTAGCATTAGAATTAGGTATTGCGATACCAGCCTGTAGTAATCTATAACCTTGTACATCCGTCTTAACATATAAGTGATCTGCTCCATCATAGTTTAGAGCAGTAAAGCCATTATCAATTGAGTTAATAGACTTTGTGATTGCGGCTGCAATCTCAGCGTTTGTTCCTAGTGCTGAGAAATTAGTAGAATTGAAAGTACCAGCAGCTAAAGTAGTAGAAGCTCTAAAAGTATTGTTCTCTAAATCATAAGGTACTTGTAGTTCTTCAAATCTAAAGATAGAATTGAAATTACCTTGACCAGCTATCTGTGGCATTAGAGGATATAGAGAAGCTTTCTTTTCATATAATACAATAGAAGTATCAGTTTCTTTTTCGAAAACTACATTTAAGTTTTCTAATAATTCAGCATAAGTCCATGTAAGGGAAGATATACTAAAGAACATCATACCTAACTTAACATTAAGGTCTTCAACTAGATCAGCAATATCTGCAGTTGTAGTTAATCCTGTCATATTGTATACACTTCCACTTCCAGGGTTTCTGAGCGATATTGTAAGCTGATCTCCAGCTGAATATCTAGTAAACTTAAGTCTGTATGTCTGTTCTTTAGAAGGGAAGATTGCAAACTGGTCGTTAATTGCTGGAGCACCTAGTATTGTAACTTTTACAAAGTCACTACCAGGGTCAGCATTAGTTATCATGTCTATTGAATTACCAGTTCTAGCCAATTTAACTTCAGCAGGTATTGCATTACCAGTGTCTTCTACATTTACCTCTAGGTTACTAGTATCGTAGAATGTATTAGCATTAATCTTATAGAACTTCTCAGATATATTAGCATAACCTAATGTAGGTAATTCATCAATTAGTTTAAAAGATGGGATAGCCGACTTAGGGTCATCACTAATATATGAGTTTAGAGTTTTAAATCTTAGCTTACCACTGTTAGCAGATTCTAGAGTACCATAACCTGAATCAATATCGTTTACATATATTCCAAAATATCTATTAACTGAGTAGTCTGCAGTCGTATTATCATCAAACAAGAACTCTAAGTTAATTAAATTAGCACAAGCTAATGAGTTTCTTTCAAAACCACCTGTGATTAAATTATTACTTGCGATTAGAGTTTGGTCTTGTCTTACAAAGTCTTTATGTAGGTATTCACCCTTGCTAGTGAAACCACCTTTCTTAATATCGATACCATTGAATGAAGTTCTTTCATTCTCATCAAAGTTTACAGTGATTGGGTTTTTAGGGAATGACTCAGACTGAACGTGGTTTCTAATATAAGTACCTAATTCAGAGTCTCTCGTTAAGTCAAACGTCTCTACAATCTCGCTGTTATTTAGAATTTCTTTCATGTTAGCGAAGTTAGAACGCGTATCGAAATCTAAAGTACCTACTGGATCTTTTACTCTGAAGATAACAAATTTCTGAGGGATATTTTTATCTAACCAGATTGGTGC
>TARA_B100001057_G_scaffold209208_1_pt1 | contig 17574 bp, 21 predicted proteins | sample TARA_B100001057 | Tara Oceans TARA_B100001057 (sample SAMEA2621839) | marine metagenome | biome: marine biome (ENVO:00000447); feature: surface water layer (ENVO:00002042); material: "saline water (ENVO:00002010), including plankton (ENVO:xxxxxxxx)" | depth 5 m
TATTATTTTAACCCTAATCCCATTTGACTTTATAATTGACCAGGCACCAGGGTAAGGTGATAAACCCTTAATTAAATTTTTAATATTATTACCAGTATCGTCCCATTTTATTCTTGTGTTTTTTTTATCAAGCTTAGGTGCTTTTAAAAGTTCTGATTTAATTTTCGATTGAATTAGTGGTCTTAGTCCGCTTTCAATTGCTTTAATTGAATCCAAAATAAAAGTTGAACTCAGTTTTTTTAGTTTTTGGTACAGCAATTCGTATGTATCATTTTCGTTGATATCAATCTCCTTTTGAATTATTATATCACCTGTATCAATACCGTTGTTTATAAAAAAACTAGTAAGACCTGTTTTTTTTAATCCATAAATTATGGCCCAATTAATAGGAGCAGCACCTCTCAAATTAGGAAGAATTGATGCATGAATATTTATTGTGCCTTTTTTTGGGATAGTCCAAATATTTTCTGATAATATTTTAAAAGCAACTACTACAAAAATATCTGCATTAAAACTCTTTAATTCATTAATAAAATCTTGATTATTCAAGGTCAAAGGTTGCAACAACTTAATTCCATTAGAAACACAATAAGTTTTTACTGCACTTTTACCAATCTTTTGACCTCTACCCACTTTTTTATCTGGTATTGTAACCACACAACGTAGATTATGGCTTGATTTATTTATAGAATGAAGACTATCTAAAGCAAAATCAGGTGTTCCCATAAAAATAATATTCATAACTAAGCCTTTAACTTTTCTAAAATAAACTCGACTCTATTTTTAATAGATTCATGTGGTAAACTTATTAAATCAATATTAAAATATTCATACGTTGAAATAATACTCTTATTTATGATTTTACATTGATCAAAAGACTCTTCTCTTATTTCATCATTAACATAAATTTTTTCCCATGGATTAGCAATAAAGCAAAAATCATAATTAATGCTTTTTGAATTATCAATTAGTTTGTCAGGATATTTAATCCCCTTGTAGTGAAGATAAGCTATCGAGTCAATGGGTCCTCTATCATAAAAAATAGTGTCTGATTTTATTTCCTTTTTGTACTGATTAAATCTCAGTTCAAATAATTTTTTTGTGAATTCTAAAGGATTAAGGTCAAAATAGTTAATTATTCCTTGATCTTGTTTTGATGATTTTAAATCTCTTACAATTTCTGGAAAACAGAAATAACCCCGATTTGATAGTTCTTTAACTATAGATGTTTTTCCTGTTCCAGGTCCGCCAGTGATTAAAATTTTATTGGACATTGATGATAAAATATATATAAAAATAAAACTATAATTTGTTAGTATATTTGAATTGTGACAAAATCCTCAGAAATTTTTTACAAAGAACTAAAAGGAAGACTTGATGAATGTCATACTTGGCCAACAAATTATCTCTTTAAATTCATAGTTGAAAATACAAAAGAGAAGAGAAGTGAACTTAAATCCTTTTTTGATTTTAACACATTATCGTTAAAAGAGAGAATATCTTCAAATTCAAAATATGTTTCTTTTACAATTAGTGTTAAAGTTCCATCAGCAGATAACGTAATTAAAATATATAAATCCGTTTCTAAAATAGAGGGAATAATATCTCTTTAGTAAAAAAAATCTATTATTTTTGAGGGAATGATTGATTCCTTAGAGTACAACAGTGAAAGAGTTAATTTGATTATCCCCGAGTATGGAAGGCATATTCAAAAAATGGTTAATCAAGCAGTCGAATGTAAAAACAAGTCTGAAAGAAACGATATGGCAAAGGCCATTATTGGAGTAATGGGTAACTTAAATCCTCACTTAAGAGATGTTGCTGATTTTCAGCATAAACTTTGGGATCAACTCTTCATAATGTCTGAGTTCAAGCTCGATGTAGATTCACCTTTTAACAAACCAGAGAAAGAGTTACTAGAGGAGAAACCACAAAAGTTAAATTATCCTCAAAATTATCCAAAGTATAGATTTTATGGAAATAATATAAAAAAGATGGTTGATGTGGCAACTAATTGGGAAGAGGGTGAGCTAAAGGAGAAATTGATTTATGTCATAGCAAATCATATGAAAAAATGCTTTTTAACTTGGAACAAAGATACAGTTGAAGATAAAGTAATTTTTCAGCACTTATTAGAGTTGTCTAATGGAAAAATCCAACTAGATGATAACTCAAAACCACTAACGCAATCAAAGGATTTGATTATAATGTCCAATAAAAGATTTACAAAGTCGTCAAAAAAGGGTAAAAAACCTTATCGAAATTATAAAAGGAAGTAATGAGCTCTTTTGAGGTAATTGGTGGAAAAAAATTATCCGGTACCATACATCCACAGGGTGCCAAAAATGAAGCCTTACAAATTATTTGCGCTGTTTTATTATCAAATGAAAGGATTATAATAAGAAATGTTCCAGATATAATTGATGTAAACAAACTTATTGATTTATTAAAATCACTCGGTGTTAAGGTAAAGAAAACTTCAAAAGGCACTTTTGAATTTCAATCAAATGATATTAATTTAAATTATTTGAACACTGAGGACTTTGAATTAAAAGGAAAAAGTTTGAGAGGTTCAATAATGATTGTTGGACCATTATTGGCAAGATTTGGTATAGCATCAATTCCCAGGCCAGGAGGAGATAAAATTGGTCGAAGAAGACTAGATACTCATTTTGAAAACTTGATCAAATTAGGCGGTAATTTCACATACGATAAGGAAAATAAGAAATATAAAATTGAGAGCAATAGATTAAAGGGTTGTAAAATTTTGTTGGACCAACCCTCTGTTACAGGAACAGCTAACATTATTATGTCATCAGTGCTTGCTGATGGAGAAACCACTATATATAATGCCGCATGCGAGCCATATATTCAACAATTGTGTTCAATGTTGAATTCAATGGGAGCTTCAATTAGCGGTATTGGATCTAATTTATTACATATAAAAGGTGTAGATAAACTTGGAGGTTGTTCACATACTATTCAGCCAGATATTATAGAAATTGGAAGTTGGATTGGATTGGCAGCATTGACAAGAAGTGAATTAACTATTAAGAATGTTAATATTGAATCATTAGAACAAATACTTTCAGTTTTTTCAAAAATAGGAGTAAAATATAGCATAAATGGAAATGATATAACAATTCCAGCTCATAAAAATGGCTATCAGATTCAAAATAATATTGATGGTAGTATACTTACTATTTCAGATGGTCCATGGCCACTTTTCACCCCTGATTTAATAAGTATAATTCTTGTAGTTGCTACTCAAGCTAAAGGAAGTGTTTTGATTCATCAAAAAATGTTTGAAAGTCGCTTGTTTTTTGTGGATAAGTTAATTGACATGGGTGCTAAAATTATACTTTGTGATCCTCATAGAGCTGTTGTTATTGGCCATAATTTTAAGTCAAGATTAAAAGCTACTAAAATGTCATCACCAGACATTAGGGCTGGAATATCTTTATTAATTGCAGCTTTATCTGCAAAAGGTACTAGTGTTATTAATAATATTGAGCAAATTGATAGGGGGTATGAGATGATTGATGATAGACTATCTTCAATAGGAGCAAATATCAAACGAATTATTTAAACTTATTATTAGAAATATTTCTCTGTCTACTACATTTAAATCTTAAAAACTCCAATCCCTTTTTTTCACGTACTTTTTGATGTTTTGTAACTCTTCCACTAACTCTTTTTCTCCAAAGCTTAAAGCTCGATTGTTTCAAATTTTTCCTCATGATTTTTATGACTTCACTCTCATCAATTCCAAATTGACTTTTAATGGCATCGAAAGTTGTCCTGTCCTCCCACGCCATTTCAATAATTCGATCAGTCTTGCGAATATCCATTAACTAATTGTTTTAAGATAATTATGAGAAGTAAGAGTAATGCTTTCTTTTTTTTCGGTCTTCATTCTATCATATGTACTTACAAGCATTCGCATTCTTGGATTTGTTAAAAAAAATTCTCTTTGCTTGTTAATGAAATTCCAAAAAAGAGAGTCCCATATAGGACACCAATCGCCTTTTTTATAATTACTCATTTTTAACACATAGCTACTCCCACTGATGTATGGTTTTGTTGACATTAATCCACCATCAGCAAATTGACTCATTCCATAGACATTTGGTACCATTACCCAATCATAGGAGTCAATAAATAGTTCCATGAACCATCTGTACACGTAATTAGGATCAAATTCACACAAAAGCATAAAATTCCCAATAATCATCAATCTTTCAATGTGATTAGCATAGCCTGATTTATTTATTTTTAAAATTGTATCATCAACAGGTTCTATCCCAGTGGTTCCGTCATAAAATGATGCAGGTATTTTTCTTTTAAACCCCCAAAAGTTTCTTGTTCTTTCATCACTTCCTTTAGCAATGTAAACACCTCTGATAAACTCTCTCCATCCAATTATTTGCCTTATAAAGCCTTCACAAGAATTTAATCTAATATTATGTCTTTTATAAAATTCAACTGATTTAATCATGATTAATTTTGGATCTATTAATCCTGAATTAATAATGGGAGATAATAGACTGTGATTTAAAACAGATTTTTCTTTGACAACAGCATCTTCGTAGGGTCCAAACTCATCATACCTTTCCATTAAAAAAGACTCAAACCAATCATCTGCAGTTTTAAAATCATATGGATAAATTTTTGAAGAATTTACTTCACCATAATTACTTTCAAAAAAATCATCAATATATTTTTTTGCAGATTCAAAATCACTGTTTTTCTTTACATAATTTACAACTGGTGGCTCTTTATCTTTGGGATATTTTTCTCTATTTAAGTCATCATATGTCCATTTTCCTCCTTCAGGATTTCCATTCACCATTAAAAGGTCAAATTTTGATCTTTGAGATTTATAAAAGCTTGTTTGAAAAAACTTTTTTTTATCAGATCTAAAAAACGAATCAAGTTCAAATTTCTTGGTTATAAACAATTGATTCTCGTAAATATTAATTTTTACATTATTTTTTGAACATACACTAACAATTCTTTTTTCTAACCAATTATCTTCAGGGTCATAGATATTTATTGATGTAATAGATTTTTTTCTCTCTAGAAATACTCTAATATCAGAAATATCATCATAGCTATTTATATACTCTGTATCGATATTTTTTGCCCTTAAAAAACTTTCATATTTTTTCATAGACATTCTATGAAAGAGTATTTTTTGTTTGTGAAAATTAAAATGATTAAAAAAAAGAAATTCTTCAATTAAGAAAGTTTTTTTTGAATTCTTGATAAGTTCACCTTCTCTAAACAGTTGATTTGGAAAAATAATGTTTACCTCCATTACTAACTTACCGCTTCTTTATACGTTTCTAAGCACCTCTGTCTTGCAAATTTATGGTCAACAATTGGTTCTTCCTTATAATCACTTGGAAGCCATTTTTTAATGTAAGTACCCAGTTTGTCAAATTTTTTCTGTTGCTCATATGGATTGAATATTCTAAAATAAGGAGCCGCATCAACACCACACCCAGCAACCCATTGCCAATTCCCAACATTACTAGATTGTTCATAGTCGAATAACATATCTGAAAAATACTTCTCTCCCAATTTCCAATCAATAAGAAGATGTTTACATAGAAAACTAGCTACAATCATTCTGACTCTATTATGCATAAAACCGGTTGAATTTAGCTCATTCATTCCTGCATCTACTATTGGATATCCTGTTTTACCTTCACACCAAAGCTTAAATTCTTCCATATTATTCCTCCATTTAACTCTCTCATATTTTTCTTTGAATGATATTTTAGTTGTTTTAGGATAGTGCCAAAGTATTTGCATAAAAAACTCTCGCCAAATTAATTCTTTCAAAAAGGTTTTGTCAAGAGCTTTATCAGACTGTTTAACCGCCTTCCTTATACTTATATTACCAAATCTAAGAAATACTCCAATTTTAGAGGTATTATCCAGATAAGGGAAGTTTCTTGTTTCACTATATTCTTCAATTATTTGTTTAGTAAAACGCAGTTTAGGTGAACTAATAGTATCGTTGCTAAAATTTAATTTAACATCATCATGATCAAAACAGTCCATGTCAATTAAGCTATTTAATAAGTCTTCCGATTTATATTCTTTAACTTTTTCTTTTGAAAACTTTTCCATCCATTTTCTAGAGTATGGTGTATAAACCACGTATGGTTTTCCATCATTCTTAGTAACTTCATCTTGTTCAAAAATCACTTGATCTTTAAAGCCTTTAAAACTTATAGAATTCTCTAAGAATAAATTATTTATGGAGTCATCTCTTTTTGTAGCATAAGGCTCATAATCTTTGTTGTAATAAACTGCAGAAATTTTTTTTATTTTTATTTGTGATTTAAATATTTCTAGAGGTTTTCCCTTGAAAGTGAATATTTTTTTATTAATTTTTTTTAGCTCTAAATTCAATTTTTCTATTGAACGGAAGATGTGTTTTAGACGATGATCATTTGTCTTAATCTTATCAATGATATCACTATCATAAATGAATATTGGTATAACTGAATTAGATTTATTTAATGCTTTATAAAGAGCGTGGTTATCATCCAGTCTAAGATCTCTTCTAAACCAAAATATTACTGAATTTCCCAATTTAAGATAGGGTGGAGGTTCCGCCATCAACTCCAATAACTTGTCCAGTCATCCAGCTAGATTTTTCTGATAAAAGAAAATTTATTGTTTCTGCAATATCAGTAGAGTTACCAACCCTTTTCAAGGGGTGCTTCTGAGCAGATTTTTCAATTTTCAAATCATTATTAAGAAATCGATTGGCAAGTGGTGTATCCACAATTGATGGGGCCACAGCATTTACCCTTATTTTGGGTGCATATTCTGCAGCAAGAGATTTAGTCAACCCTTCTATAGCTCCCTTTGAAGCTGAAACACTTGAGTGAAATGGCATACCTCTTTGGACAGCAACAGTACTCATTAAAACTATACTGCTGTAATCTGATGCCATGAGCTTGGGCATCACTGTTTTTAAAACTTTGATTAATGAAATTAAATTAATTTCTAAATCTTGTTTAAATGCCTCTATTGAAAGGCCTTTAAAAGGTCTTAAGTTTATGCTTCCAGGAAGGTATACAAATCCATGTATTTCGTCTGGGATTAACGAGTTGTCAAACTCATCATTTAATGCATCAAATTTTATAAAATTAATATTTTCTGATTGCAGTTGATCATTAGTTCTACATGCAACATATACATTAAAATCTTTGTTCAGTATTTTGACTAATGGTAGCCCAATTCCATAAGAACCACCAATCATTAGTATATTTTTCATCTTAATTCTCCAAATAATTCGTTTAACTTGTTAGTTCTGTATTCAAAAATACGGCCAAGTTTTTTTTTGACTATTAATGAATTCACAATGTAACCTATAATCCCTAAAGGAATTTTGTAGTGAATTACGTCTTCCATCTCAATTCCACCTTCAATTTCTTTAATAAAATGTTTATGATGCCAAAGAGAGTATGGACCAAACCTTTGCTCATCAACAAAATAATTTTTGTCAGAGACGTGAGTAATTTCAGTAACCCATTTAAGAGGAACTTTAAACAATGGAGTTACAGTATATTGAATTATTTGACCTGGATATATTTTTTTGTAATCACAATCAATTATATTAAAATTCATTTCATCTGGAGTTATCTCTTTTAAATTTTTAGGGTCTGATAGGAAATCCCAAGCAGTTTGAACTGTAATTGGGAGCTTTTGTTTGGTGTGAAGTTTAAAAATTTTCATAATATTGGAAAATTAAACAAAAGTCATGCAAAAATTATTTATTTTACTATCAATATTTTTAACCTCTCCTATATTAAATGCACAACTCAAATCACCAGTTGCTAGCCCAAGAGCTAACTTAAGCCAGGACATAGGATTGGTCAATATAAGTGTGGATTATTCAAGACCTTCAAAGAAGGGAAGGACCATTTTTGGAAATTTGGTCCCATACAACAAAATTTGGAGAACAGGAGCCAATCAAGCTACAACATTTAGTGTTTCGGATGACATTAAAATAAATAATCAACTTGTACCAAAAGGTGAATATCATATTTATTCAGTTCCTAGAGAAAAAAGACTTGATTTAATCATATACAATCAAACTGACAATTGGGGTTCCTTAAAAGAATTTGATGAAAGTTTGATAGTTGCAAGAGTTGTTTCAGATTTTATTGAATTACCATTTTCTGTTGAAACATTCGAGATATCTTTTGATAACATTAGTAATAATGGATCAACTATAAATATTATTTGGGATAATAAATTGGCTATTTACTATCTTGATGCTCTCACAAAGGAGAAAATGATTGCAAACATTCAAAGTGTTTTAATAAAAAATCCAAAGCCAAGTGACTATCAGAAAGCCGCTGTTTACTACTACGAAGAGGATTTAGATAAAGAAAAAGCTTTCGAATGGATTAACAAGGCTTTTGAGAGTTATAAAGATCCTAAATATTGGCAACTAAGAGTAAAAGCATTAATATATAACTACTATGGTAAGAAGAAAGAAGCTTTAAAAATTGCAAAACAAGGATTAAAACAAGCTGAAAAATTAGGTGTTCCAGATGGATTAAATGCTATGAGCCTATTGGTTGATAGGCTTTCTAAATAGTGTTTGATGGAAAAGTATTGATAAAATTATGGTATTGATAGCACCAATAAAATTTAACCATAGATAACCAATATCCAAATTAAAATAAACGATAAAAATTATTGCTTGTGAAATGCAAGCTGCATAAAAAATAGAATTTCCACCAATTTTCTTAAAAAAGAAAGCTACTAGAAATATACCAAGAACAGTACCGTAGAATATTGAACCAATGATGTTTACAAGTTGAATCAAATTTTCAAATAATGTCCCAAAACTCGCAAAACTTATTGCTATTAATCCCCAAATCAAAGTAAAAAGTTTTGATGCCATCAAATAATGATATTCACTTTTAATTTTTTTATGATTTCTCTTGTAGAGGTCAATTGTGGTTGTTGCAGCTAATGCGTTTATTTCTGAAGCTGTTGATGACATTGCCGCACAGATTATAACAGCAATTAAAAGGCCAATAATTCCTCTTGGGAGATTATTTAGTATGTAGTGAAGGAAAACATAATCTTTATCTAAAACTTCAATATTCGGATTATCATTTTCAATTTCCTTGTAAATTTTATTTTTTATTTTTTTCTCTTCATTTTGGATTCTGATAATTTTGTTTTTATCAAGCCTTGAGCTCACGATGTAATTATCTAAAATATCTTTTTTTTTGTCCTGTATTATTGAAAACTCATCAAGCAAAATATCATAGTTTTTGTTATTCGATTCCTCAATATAATTTACCACTTGTGGGTTAAAATTTACAGGAGCTGAGTTAAATTCATAAAAAATAAATACCATTACACCTAGTAATAGGATAAAAAATTGCATAGGAATTTTAAAAATTCCATTAAAAATTAATCCTTGTCTTATTTCTTTAATTGATTTACCTGATATATATCTTTGGACCTGACTTTGATCTGTTCCAAAATATGAAAGGGCCAAGAACAAACCACCTGTTATACCACTCCAAAATGTATATCTACTCTCATAATTAAAAGAAAAGTCCAAAATGTTTAATTTGTTACTAACACGTGAATAATTCAAAAACTTATTTATTGTAAAGTTCTCAGGATAGCTTTCTATTAATAAGAAAAAAACAAAAAATAACCCTAAGAATATTACAAACATTTGTTGTTTTTGAGTGACATTCACTGCCTTTGTACCGCCTGTTATTGTATATATTATAACAAGAAAACCTATAATCAGGTTCAGTATTTTTATATCTATATCTAGTAAGGTAGAGAGTATTATTGATGGGGCAAAAATTGTTATGCCTGCTGCAAGCCCCCTCTGTATTAAAAATAATATTGCACCTAAAACTCTTGTTTTTTTATCAAATCTTTTTTCTAAAAATTCATAAGCCGTGTAAACCTTCAATCTATGGTATAGTGGCACAAAAAATATACATATGATGATCATTGCCAGGGGAAGTCCAAAATAGAACTGAATAAAACCCATACCATCATTGTACGCTTGTCCCGGAGTAGATAAAAATGTAATTGCGCTTGCTTGCGTTGCCATAACTGACAAACCAATAGTAAACCAGCCTGTTGAGTTATTCGCTTTTAAAAATGATTTAATATTACTGTTTTTCCTAGTTCTATAAGAACCATAAAAAACAATTATTAGTAAAGTTGTAATTAAAACTGCCCAGTCTATTATTTCCATAATTAAACTAGAAATAAAAAAAATAAAACATATAGGATGTTAAGCATAATTAAAACTGAATATTCCCTCTTCCAGTCAAACATCATATATTTTTTTGATTATTTTTTATTTTCCAATCACCATTTATTCTTAAAACTTGTTCAATTACGTCCCTTACACATCCATCCCCACCATTTTTAATAGAAATGTAATCAGCAACTTTTTTAACCTCAGGACATGCATCAGAGGGGCATGAAGAAAGACCAACTTCTTTTAGAATATTAATATCGGGCAGGTCGTCACCCATGAAAAGTGTTTCGTTGATATTCAAATTATTTTCAGATAAAAAATTATCAAAAACTTTTTTCTTATCATCAACACCTAAAAAAATATTTTTAACCCCCAGTTTTGACAATCTTTTTCTTACACCCTCGTTATTTCCACCGCTAATTACACAAAAGTTATATCCTATGTCAGTTGCAAATTTCACAGCAATACCATCCTTGGTATTGAATACTCTCATTTCATTACCATCAGAATCAACAATTATTGATCCATCCGTAAAAACCCCGTCAACATCGAAAATAAAGTTTTTAATTTTGTGTAATTTTTTCTTATAAATCATTTTTTTTTATGCTTTCAGTGATGATTTTATACAAATTTAGGTAATTAGAATTTTCTAGTATTCTTTCATGCTTTTTTATTGTCTTTACATCATTTCTGATTGCAGGTCCAGTTTGTGATTCTTTTGATTTATTCTCTTTAAATTTTTGAATTGTCTGATTAGAAATTGGAATAAAAAAATCTTTATTGAGATTAAATTTATTTATTATTTTATCAGTGACAGAAAGTAAATGATTTGTAAAGTTATTTGCAAACGTAGCTGCAAGATGGTAATATAGCCTATCTTTTGAATCAATAACTTTACATGTTGTATTCAATAGCTCACATAATTTCTTTAATTTATCTAAATTTTTTTTTGTATTTGCTTCAATTAAGACAGGAACGTCCGTAAAGTTTAATTTATTATGAAAATTGAAGGTTTGAAGAGGATAAAAAACACCATAATTTTTATGATTTGATAAAATATTAATATTTATTGTTCCTGATGAATGTAAAACCATACCACTGTTTACATTTATTTTTTTGCTAATTTCTTTGATTGAATCATCATTACATAATATAAAATAAAAATCAGCCTTTTTAAGATTTTCAATTTTATCTGTGAATTTAATTTTTTCATCGAATAAATTATTATTTTTTTTTTGTCTAGAATAAATCTCTATTATTTGAAAATTCTCATTGTTTGAAAATACTCTAGATAGATTATATGATAATTTTCCCGAAGCGATTAATGAAATTGTAATCATAATTAATGTTTAAATTACGATAAATGATTTGAATGTTTTTATTAGGTTTGCAAAAAAAATTATGGACGATAAAACTTTTATGATGATTAAGCCTGATGCAGTTGAAAGAGGGCTCATTGGTAAAATATTAGGTGACATTACAGATGCTGGCTTTCAAATTATTGAACTAAAAATGGTTAAACTTAGTTTATCTGATGCCAAAAGATTTTACAAAGTTCATAAGGACAGACCCTTTTTTGAAGATTTGACGAATTTCATGAGCAGAAGCTCCATAGTTGCTGCAGTTTTATTGAAAGAAAATGCAGTAAATGATTTCAGAAAACTTATTGGAAGCACAGATCCAAATGATGCAGAGCAGGGAACAATTAGAAAAAAATACGCAATATCAAAAGGTGAAAATTCTGTTCATGGATCGGATAGCAATGAGAACGCTGAGATTGAATCAAATTTTCATTTTTCATAAACCTACAATAGAACTATTTTTTCAACAATATCTTGTTCTAATTCGGAATTAATTAATTCAATAATTTTATTTTTCGAATAAGAAATTTCTTCCTTTAGCATAGGATTGCTAACCCTAATAAATAAAGTATTTTTTTTTAGATAAATATCTTTTGTGTATTTCGATAGTTGATTCCCAGCGGTCTTTTTCCAAGCAATACCAATTTTTGAATTTACAACACCTTGATTAATTTGTTTTTGATTGAAAAAACTATTTAGAACTTCTTTAATGCTACTTGTTTCATTAATTCTTTTCATATTTCAAAAATCTTAGATGAGTTTTTTAAGCTACTTAAAACTTTTTCAATTCTTATTTTATCTGTATCAGATATAAATAGTTGACCAAATTCTGATGAATTTACTAAGTCAACAATATTCTTTACTCTTTCAATATCAAGTTTGTCAAATATGTCATCCATCAAAAGAATGGGTGAGATATAATTATTATTTTTTAAAAACTCGAATTCAGCAAACCTTAAAGAAATGAGAAAAGATTTTTGTTGACCTTGACTCCCAAACCTTTTAATTGAACTATCACTAATCTTAAATATTAAATCATCTTTATGAATTCCACAAGAAGTAAATTGTAAAGTCATATCTTTTTGAAAAGACTTTTTTAATAAGTCAGCTATTCCGTTGTCATTTAGGTCACTTTTATAACTTAAAGTTACTTTTTCATTTTTACCTGAAATTTTATTGTATTTATCAATCACTATAGGAATAAATTCATTTATAAATTTTTTTCTGCATTCATGAATTGGTTTGGAGAGTTTAATTATTTGATCATCATAGATTAAAATACTATCCATATCAACTTTCGCTGATTTGTTAAAATATTTTAAAATTTTATTTCTTTGTTTTATTAATTTTCCATGGGTTATTATATTATGCAGATATGTTTTGTTATAAGTTGATATTATACTGTCCATGAATTTTCTTCTTTCAAAACTTCCTTCGATAATTAAATTTGTATCGTAAGGAGAAATTAATACAACGGGAATTAACCCAAAATGATTAGAAAGTTTTTTATAAACTTTTTCATTTCTTTTTAAAACCTTAGTTTCATTTCTCTTCAAACTGCAAGTTATATTTTCCTCTTTTCCATTGACTAAGAATATACCGTCCAAAAGCATAAACTCTGAATCATGATTTATGTTGTTTTCATTAGAGACTGAAAAAGAACTCTTTCCAATTGCCAAGTGATATATTGAGTCTAATATATTTGTTTTACCAACTCCATTATTTCCAATAAAACAATTGATTTTACTATCAAAATTGAATGTTTTATCTAATATGTTTTTGTAGTTTAAAATGGAAATTTTATTTAACAGCAAACTAGACATTAGATTTATTTACATCTGCAAATTATATAAAATAATTAACTAATTATCATGCATGATTTAAATAAAATTATATTTTTGCCATGCGCATGTCAACATATAAAAAGAAATCAAATAAAATAAGAAAAAGTAGAGTTTCTAATGAAAATAGCTCCACAAAAAAGGTATTTGAAACTCTTGATACAAGTGCAAGTAAATCTGAACTTTTTATTAGTAATTATCAAAATTACTTAATTTATGGTGTTACTGTTTTGGTAGTAATATTTGCTCTTTATTTTTCTTATGATAAATTTGTTGTACAGCCAAAAATTGATGAATCCAATGTTGAAATCTTCACTGCTCAAAAGTATTTTGATTTAGCCTTAAATTCAACTTCCAACAAAGATTCGTTATATAATCTATCATTAAATGGTGCTGATGGAAAATTTGGTTTTTTAGATATAATTGAGAATTATTCTGGGACACCTGCCTCAAATATTTCATATTATTCATCTGGCATGGCCTATTATCATCTGAAAAAATATGATTTGGCTATTGAATATTTAGGTAAATTTTCATCCAATGATGATGTTTTAAATTCATTATCTATTACAACCATTGGTGACTCCTTTATTCAACTCAATCAATTTGAAGATGCACTCAGTTATTATCAAAAAGCATTAAAATCTTCATCGAATAGTTTTACAAGCCCGATTATTTTACTTAAGGCTGGGGATGTCTCTATGAAAATTGGTAATAAGAAAAAAGCGCTAAGTTTTTTCAATACTATAAAAACTGATTTTCCAAAATCTGCTGAGGCAGATCTAATTGATATTAAAATAGAGCAGGCAAAATAATGTCAACCAAGAAAAGCTCTAATATAGATTTAGATTCACTTATGATTGTTAAAGGAAAGAAGTTTGCTATTGTTCATTCTGAATGGAATATTGAAATAGTTAATAGATTACTCAATGGTGCCTTTGAATTCTTTTCATCTATAGGTTTAGAAAAAGATAAAATTTCAATTTGTTCAGTTCCGGGAAGCTTTGAACTTATATATGGGTGTAAGAAAATGTGTTATGAGAATAAATATGATGCAATCATTGCTATTGGTAGTGTTATAAGGGGTGAAACAAATCACTTTGATTTTATCTGTAACTCTGTTTTTAATGGAATCAAGGATTTAAATCTAACATCTAAATGTCCTGTAATAGCATGTATCTTAACAGATAATAATATTGAACAGTCGCTTGAAAGAAGTGGGGGTAATTTAGGTAATAAGGGTTATGATTGTGCAGCTGCAGCAGCTAAAATGACCCTTATTTAAAATACTTAAAGGGAACAAAGAGCATTCCGAAGCATTCTCCTCCTCCTTTTTTAATATTTTTATGATGCATTTTGTGGGCTCTTCTAATACCTTTTGCGTACCAGTTATTCGCATTCCTAAATAGCTTAAATCTTCTATGAATAAATATATCGTGAACTATAAAGTAAGTCAATCCATAAAGAAAAATACCAATTGCTATAGGTAATCCATATACAAAGCCAAGTTCAGACCAAGATATAACGAATGCCATGCTGATCACAGCGTAAAAAATAAAGAAAAAATCATTTCTTTCAAACCATGAATCATGATCCTTAACGTGATGGTCTTTGTGTACACTCCACAGAAATCCATGCATAATGTACTTATGACTGAACCAAGCCATAAACTCCATAAAACAAAATGTTCCAATTAATGATAATATCCAAAGAAATGTTTCCATTATAAAATATTTAATCTATATCTAACATATGAGCGTGCTAATACATCAACTTTTTGATAATTAGGAACTCTAACTCTTTTGTTTTTTATTACAGATGACGATGCTTTATCTAACTTTTTTAATAATCTTTTATAATATTTATATGCTGCGTAAACGCCAAACTTTGAATTATTTGGAAGCATATATATTCCCTTTAAAGCTAAGGAAAAATCTTCCTTTATCTCGTTCAATATTTTTTTCTTTTCCTGATCATCAAATGAGTTATTTACCAGATTGGGAAAATAGGTTCTGTTTAATTCTTTTAAATCAGCTTTGTAATCTCTTAAAAAATTGACTTTTTGAAAAGCCGAGCCTAAGGATATAGCATAAGGTTTAAGTTTTTCATACTTATTGTTATCACCATTTACAAAAACTTTTAAACACATCAACCCAACTACATCTGCTGAACCGTATATATAATTCTTGTAATCCTCATATGAGGAGTATTCTTTTTTTTCAAGATCAAGTCGCATGCTACTCAAAAATGAATCAACTAAGTGTTTGTCAATATTATGTTTTTTGACAGTTTTTTGAAACGAATTTAGGATAGGGTTTAAACTTATATTATAATTTAATGAATATTCAAGTTCATCTATGAATCTGTTTAGAAGCGTTTCTTTGTCGTAATTGTGAAATGTATCAACAATTTCATCAGCAAATCTTACAAAACCGTAAATATTATAAATATCTTCTCTGATGTTTTTTGATAACATCCTTGTAGCTAAACTAAAAGAGGTACTGTACGTTTTAGTGACATTTCTAGAACAATCGGCAGATACTTTATCAAATAATTCCTTCATTTTTTATAATATTAGCTACAAGTTTTCCAGAAACAATTGCTGGTGGAACTCCGGGCCCAGGTACTGTAAGCTGACCACTAAAATACAATTTTTTTACTTTTTTGCTTTTTAACTTAGGTCTTAAGAAAGCCGTTTGTAAAAGTGTATTTGCCAGACCATATGCATTACCACCAAAAGAATTATAATCATCTTTAAAATCTTTTATACAATATGATCTTTTAAAGTCAATAAAATCTCTAATTTTTTGATTCGTCAATTTTTCCATTCTATCTAATACCATATCAAAATATCTTTCTCTTATTTCGTCTGTATCGCTTAGGTTAGTTGCAATTGGTATCAAAATAAAGCAGTTTTCATGACCTTTTGGGGCTGTATGATTAAAAGTCTTTGATGTTAAGTTGACATAAAATAATGGGTTTTCAGGCCAAGACGGATTAGAATAAATCTCATCGGAGTGTTTTTCAAAACTTGTATCAAAAAATAAGTTATGATGATTTAAATTTTTTAATCTTTTTTTTATTCCAATATAAAACAACAAAGAGGAAGGAGACCAAACTCTATTATCCCAATAACTTTCTGGGTACTGTCTATATTCTTTGTCAATTAAGCTTTCAGTATGAGCATAATCAGCTCCTGAAACAAGAAAGTCACACTTCAATTCCTCATCATTTACAGTAATGCTTTTTACTGTCCCAGAATCAATGTTTATTTTATTTACTGTGGAATTATTATAAAAATTAACTCCTTGCTCTTTTGCAATTGATAACATAGATTTTACTACATCATAAAATCCGTTTTTAGGTTGCCATGTTCCTAATCCAAAATCTGCATAGTTCATGAAATTGTAAAAAGCGGGGGTGTTATTTGGCTTGGCTCCCAAAAACAAAACTGGAAACTTTAAAATTGACCGCAACATTTCATTTTTAAAAATGCTATTAACTTGTTTGTTTATGTTAGTTAAAAATAATTTGAATTTTAAAATTGTTCTAAAATTTATTAATTCAAGTATCGAAAAACCTGGCATCTTATATAGCATGTCTTTGACAGCTAATTCATAATTATCTTTAGCCTCTTTTAAAAATTTTTCTAACTTATTTCCACTTCCCTTTTCAATATTTTCAAAGGTTTCTATAATTTTATTTACATCGGAGCTAATTGATACAGATTGGTTGTTTTTAAAAAAGACCTTGTATCCAGGGTCTAGTTTCTTTATGTCATAAAGGTCAATTGATTTTTTATCAAAATCATTAAAAAATCTTTCAAAAACATCAGGCATCCAATACCAACTTGGACCCATATCAAATGTATATCCATTTGTTTTAAACTGTCTAGCTCGTCCTCCAAAACTGTCATTTTTTTCAAAGACTGAAACATCAAATCCATATTTTGCAAGATAACACGCTGCTGAAAGGGAGGAAAACCCAGAACCAATAATAAAGACTTTTTTTTTCAAAATATATAGTGCGCACGAGAGGACTCGAACCTCCAAGGGATATTTCCCACTAGGCCCTCAACCTAGCGCGT
>TARA_B100001057_G_scaffold228064_1_pt1 | contig 17573 bp, 14 predicted proteins | sample TARA_B100001057 | Tara Oceans TARA_B100001057 (sample SAMEA2621839) | marine metagenome | biome: marine biome (ENVO:00000447); feature: surface water layer (ENVO:00002042); material: "saline water (ENVO:00002010), including plankton (ENVO:xxxxxxxx)" | depth 5 m
ATTAAAACCTCCAGAAAGCGCTGTTGTTCCTCCACTCAAAAAAGTTGTTTCAGATACTTCTACAGCATTGTGGGAAGGGCCATTAACAAAAAATATTGTATCACCTGCATCACAAATAATTGTATCAGGAACAAAGGCTAGTCCTGAAGTAGTTATTGTGTATGATGAGTAATTACAACTTCCGTCATCAAAAACAGCACTTGGGTTAAAATTAAGCGCAAATGAGTCAGTGCAACCTGAAATCGGAGCAGTTGAACATCCGTTCCAGTATACAGTAGGAAGTACAATATCAGCGTTTGAAACTACTAATGTTCTATTTACAAAAGTACCTGTTGAATCTGTTACTGTTGTAACACAAGATAGTGTTGAATCTAAGTTTTCAGCTATGTTCCAATTATCTGCTGAAAATTTGTATTCGTAAGATCCAATGCCAAGTAGAGTTGTAAAATCCCAAACATTATCTCCATCAGCATCTGACATTGAAAAACAATTTCCACACCACCCATTAAATGTTCCATTTACCTCAGGTGTTGAAAATGGATCTGTTACATAATTCATATCAACTTGAAATGTAACATTGTACGAGGATGGGCCAGATGAACAAGGCCCACAAGATTCCCAACATACAACGGGTAATATTGTATCACCTGTAACATTTAAAGTTCTGTTTGTATATCCCCATTGAGAAATAACGCAAGGAAGTCCAGAAAATAGACTTTCTTGTATTGACCAGCTATCTGCTGAAAATTTAAATTCGTAAGGAGTTGATTTCAAGATTCTTCCAGTTGCTTGCCATATGTTATCTCCATCAGGATCTGACATAGTCCAACAAGCTCCACACCAGCTATTGAAAGTTCCATTTACTTCTGGAGTTGTAAAAGTTGATGATACAGAACTCATATCAACTTGAAAAGTTACATATGCTGAATCTGCTGCAGTTTGAGCATTACTATTTGAAGTAAATAATGCAAAAAAAACTGCTAAAATCAGAGTGATATTTTTTTTCATTTTTGATAGATTTAATTTTTTTTTTAAAAATAAGGCAAAAAAAATTTAACTCAAGCGATAAATAAAAAAATTTAATCTAAATTAATTTAGAGAGAGTTGATGTTTAAAATAAACTATGAAAATTGTCTTGTACTTTTCTTAATTATTTTTGGAAGCTAAATTAATTTTGCTGTTATCTTTTAAACATATGGCGAGCCATTTCAATAAGCTTATGGGAATAGCCCGTTTCGTTATCGTACCAGGAAACCAATTTAAAAAAATGTGGTGTTATTTGCAAACTTGCACTCTTATCATAAATTGAAGTTCTTGTATCACCATTAAAATCAGCTGAAACTAGATCCTCATCACAATAGCCAATAACTCCTTTATATTTATCTTGTGATGCATTTAGTATAATACTATTAATTTCATTAATTGAAGTACTCTTTTTTAAATTTACTGAAAAATCAACTACAGAAACATTTGAAGTTGGAACCCTGTAAGCCATCCCTGTTAAAATACCGTTTAGCTCTGGTACCACTTTTCCAACAGCTTTTGCTGCTCCTGTTGTTGATGGAATAATATTATTTGTAATTCCTCTTGATATTCGTCTGTTATTTGATGATATACTGTCAACAACGTTTTGTGTTGCTGTTGCAGAATGTACAGTGGTCATTACTCCACTCTGAATACCAAAATTATCATTTATGAGTTTGGCTATTGGAGCTAAACAATTTGTTGTACATGATGCATTGGAGATGATTTTCATTGAATTATCATAAGTATTGTGATTTACACCATAAACAAACATTGGCGTTTGATCTTTTGATGGTGCAGAAAGAAGAACTTTGGAAGCTCCAGCATGAATGTGTTGAGCAGCACTTTCTTGAGTTAAGAAAATACCAGTGGATTCTATAACTAAATCAACTTGAGAATCTGCCCATCCAATATTTTTTGGATTTTTTTCAGAGCTAATTTTTATGTCATATCCATTAGCTGAAATACTATTTTCTTTTAATTCAATATCATGCTTAATATTTCCATGGACTGAGTCATATTTCATGAAATGATATAAATCTTCAATAGAAATCAAATCGTTGATTGCAACGACTTTCATATCATTTTCAAGTAATGATAATCTAAAAAACAACTTACCGATTCTACCAAATCCGTTTATTCCAATTTTTAACATAATGCAAAAATAATTAAATAATGTACGAAAGTGTATATTTTACACTTATTATTTTATACCACTTTAAAAAATACATAATTTTAGAAAAATATTTTTTTTAGTATGGCATATTATACTAAGTTTGTTCTATAATTTAGAGTATGATTTTAATAGCAGATAGCGGTTCTACGAAATGCAGTTGGGTTTTAACTGATGAAGAAAATCAAAAGGTTCTTGAGTGCAATACTATTGGATTTAACCCCTATTTCATTACTCACAAAAACATACTGAATCATTTAAAAAGCTCTGAATTAGATGATTTCAAAAAAAATATAAAAAAAGTATTTTTCTATGGCGCAGGCTGTTCAAATCTAGAAATGAATAATTTAATCAAAAAACCTCTTTCTCAATTTTTTTCTAACGCAAATGTCCAAATAATGCATGACCTAGAAGCTGCTTGTCTTGCAATGTACAATTACAAACCGAACGTAACTTGTATCTTAGGCACGGGCTCTAATTCTTGTTTTTTTGATGGAGATAAAATTATTGAAAATGCTCCATCACTTGGATTTATGCTTGGTGATGAAGCATCGGGCAATTACTTTGGAAAAAAAATTATCAATTATTACTTTAACGGCCTCTTTGATGAGGGTCTTAAATTAAAATTTAAAAAAAATTATGAAAATGATTTAATGGAAATAAAAAAAAATATTTATGACCACAGAGCGAATGTTTATTTATCTAAATTTTTTCCTTTTGTTTCTAATAATAAGTCTCATCAAATTATCAAGAATCTAATCTTAGACACACTTGATGACTTTTTTGAATTACATGTAAATTGCTTTAAGAAATACAATCCTGAGGAAATTAATTTCATTGGTTCTGTTTCATTTTTTTTAAAAGAGGAGATTGAATTAATTTGCAAAAAACATGAACTTAAACTCGGTAATGTGGTAAAAAATCCAATTGAAAGGCTCTTAAAATATCATATATCTGACAAATCCTAAAAAGTCACTTTTTTACGTAAGATCTTATCTCCTCTCTTAATTTCAACTATAGCCTTTTCTCCTTTTTCATATTTACTCAGCCCTTGCATGTAGGACATAATATCCAACACATCTACATTACCAATTTTAGTTACTATATCACCTTTTAAAATACCATAACTATCAGCCACCTTTCCCTTAGAAACCCCATCAATTCTTAAGCCTTTACCAGAATACATATAATCTGGCATAATACCTAGAGTGACTTTGAATTTTGGAACATCTTTTGATTCAGTAGCTGTTTCAACAAAATCAAAATTTTCAATTTCAGTTGAATTCTTAATGAGGTTTGTTACGAAAAGTAAAATCTTTTGCATTCCTTCAAAATTAATTTTATCATAATCGTCTCTAGGAGTATGATAATCATCGTGTTGTCCAGTAAAGAAATGTAGGACAGGTATATTCTGTAGGTAAAATGATGTGTGATCTGATGGACCTACTCCTGACTCAGAAGTAACAAGCTTAAAATTAAAGTTTTCATTTGATTGAGCTAGCAAATCTTTCCAAGATGAGCTAGTTCCAACACCATTAACAGCAAGTCCAACGCTATCAACATATCTTCCAATCATATCAAAATTAATCATGTAAGAAACATTATTTAAGTGGATAGTTGGGTTTTTTGCATAAAACGAGGAACCATATAATCCGTATTCTTCTCCTGAGAAAGCAATGAACAAAAAGTTGTAATCTTTAATTGATTTCAGCTGATCAGCCAACTGTATCATTACACTAACTCCACTGGCATTATCGTCTGCCCCATTATGTACATCAGGCTCTCCAAAGTACCTCGATCCATATTCTCCATAGCCAATATGATCGTAATGAGCTCCAATAATAACTGTATTTTCTGCCTGATTGTCTAAATATCCAACGACATTACGACCAGTAATTTCTTTGGCACCAGTATTTGTGTGTGGATTAGCATTAATTTTTGCTGTAAATTCTTGGAAGAATCCCTTGGTACCTTTGGGTTTAACTTTATAAAACTTTAATTTTTCGATAATGTAATCTGCAGCTATTTTTTCAGATTCTGTGCCAGTATTTCTGCCTTTTAATTCATCCGATGAAAGGTAAATAACATCTCTTTTTAATTTTTCAATAAGTCGACTATCAAGTGTTTGTGATGAACATATGCTAAAACTGATACAAAATAGGACGCTTAAAATTATTTTATTCATATGTGTTGGTTTACTTTTGCAAAAATTTCTACAAAATTATGAAACATCTTATCAATTTAGCAGTGATAATGACTTTATTATTTTCATGCAAAAACAATGAAATAAAAACAAAATTTTCAAACCCTCTCTTATATAAAAATGAAGTTAACTTCAAAAATATGAGGCAACTTACTTTTGAAGGAGAGAACGCAGAAGCTTATTGGAGTTTTGATGATTCCAAACTAATTTTTCAAGCAACTAATGAAAATTGGGGCCAAAGCTGTGACCAAATTTATATTATTGATACAAATAATTACAGCCTTAAAACCGAAATGCCAGAAATGGTTAGTTTAGGGCTGGGAAGAACAACATGTTCATATTTTTTACCTGGTGATAGCACCATAGTGTATGCCTCAACACATCTAGAAGATGCTAAATGCCCGCACGTTCCTGACAGAAGAGTTGATGGAAAATATGTTTGGCCTATATATGAGTCATATGATATTTTTATTGCTGATCTAGATGGAAATATCTTAAGAAAATTAACCAATTCTGATGGTTATGATGCTGAGGCCACAGTTTCGCCCAGGGGAGATAAAATAGTTTTCACATCAATAAGATCTGGAGATTTAGAATTATACACTTGCGATTTGAACGGAGATAATATTAAGCAAATTACTAACCAACTTGGATACGATGGAGGTGCATTTTTTTCGCATGATGGAAACAAGCTAGTTTTTAGATCTTCAAGACCAAAAACAGAAAGCGAGGTGAAAGAATATAAAGATTTACTTAGCCAAGGTCTTGTTCAACCTACAAACATGGAAATATATACTTGCAATATTGATGGAAGTGATTTAAAGCAAATAACTAATCTTGGAAAAGCAAACTGGTCTCCTTTTTTTCATCCTTCAAATGAAAAAATTATTTTTTGCTCTAACCACAACAGTCAAAGAGGGTTCCCCTTCAATTTATTCATGATTGATACTGATGGTAATAATTTAAAACAAATAACGTTTGATGACACATTTGACTCGTTTCCTGTTTTCTCTAATGACGGTAAAAAAATTGTTTTTTCATCTAACAGAAATAACGGAGGTACAAGAAGTACTAATGTGTTTATTGCTGACTGGGTTGAGTAAAACTATTTTTTAATAATTATTTTATTTAAATAAGTTTCTTGTGAGAGAACATTTAGTAAATATGTTCCATATTCTAGCTTTGAGACATCAACTGTAAGAATATTATTATGTCTTTCTTTTCTTATTACAACTTGTCCAAGGCTATTTGTTATTTCAACTAATTCAATTACATTATTTTCAGCTACTATATTAATTATATTTTCAGCAGGATTAGGGTAGATTTTAATTTTTTCAGAAATATTTGAGTTGTAGGACGGAACAAAATCAACATTGACAAATACTGAGTCAGAATAACAACCATTTGCATCTACCACAACAAGCCAATAGGTTCCGTTACTGATAGGGCTAATAATTGGTAATGTTTCACCGTTACTCCAAATATAATTGTATGGAATGTTTCCGCCAAATGGAGTTGCAATTAATGATGTCCCAGATTGACTAACAGAAAGTGAGGGAGAGGTGCTTAAATTTAAGTTTAAGTAAATTGTACTATCACAACCTAAAACATTGGTAAATGTCTCTGAGTATGTTCCACTGTTCGTAAATGTATCTCCATACCACTCATACTCATCACATGTATCAACACTTATAGTTGTGGAATAAGAATTATTGATTTGTAAAGTTAAATATGCTGTTGTGTCACATCCTGATGATGTGATATCACTCCAAACATAAGTTCCTGAGGAGTTGTATAATATGCCATTCCAAAAATAACTATCGCAATTAGTTAGATTTGAGTATGATGTGTCAGGATATTGAATATCAAGAATTATATTAACTAAACTATCATAGCCACAATTATTTGTATAAATAAAATTATAAGTGCCAGAGCTTGTGTAAATATTTCCGTCATATATAAAGTTAAAACATGAGCTGGTATCTACATTTGTGGTTGTAACGTAACAGCAAGAGCTGTCATCAATGCAAGCCAATGAATCATAGTTAGCTGCAATTAAATCAGTACATCCTCCAACATAGCAACAACTTCCATCATCCAATGCAGCAGAAGGGTTAAAGTTAAGGGCAGTGGAATCAGTACAACCTGACATTAAACCAAAGCACGCATCTTCAATCTCAATATCATAATAAAAATAATAGTAGCCTGTTGGTGAGGAGTTAGCGCTAGATCTAGTTATAGTCATAGCTGAACCAATTACGTAAGGGTAGTCAGGACCAGCATTATTTCTATACAAGCCCGAATTACTTGCTGAAACACCTAGTTCAAAGTCTGTTCCAATAGGCACATCAAAATCAAAATAAAGTCTTTGCTGTCCTGAAACTACATTTATTGTTGTGTCATCAATTACAGCTGAATTATTGTCTCTAAGCTCAAAGGTAATTGTGTTTGAGTTTTGCGCATAAACAACTGCTGACTTAATCTTAAATGGTTTTGTGGCATCAAAAATAAGATGTTGATTACCATTAAAGTAACCTCCTGTTCCTATTGTGTTGTCAACTGCTCCTCCAAAAGCTGTAGAAGTATTTGCATTTGGATCATAGTTACTTGCACTTGGGTCAGTGCAACCTAAAATTGCAGGAACACAAGAACCATCATCAATACATGCTGTGGAATCAAAATTAAAAGCTGAAATGTCAGTACAACCATCTACATAACAACATGAACCATCATCAAAAATCGCTAAACTATCATAGTTTAAAGCAGTTGAATCAATGCATCCATAATCAGTATTACAACCATTGCTAGTCAATAGTCCTTGTCTGGAGGTGTTAATTGCAGCAAGCATTCTTGATTTTTGGTCCTGAGTAAAAATATTCATACATGCATCATTCGTATAATCCATATAGTTCTGAAACATATCGCCATAGGAACCATTTCCAGAACAAGAAGATGTGTGAGGGTATGATGGACACCCATAATTAGAGCCATCATGCTCAGGTGTATCATTACAAAAGTCATTACCGCAATTTGAATCACCCCAAATGTGACGTAAGTTAAGCCAATGACCAACTTCATGTGTCGCTGTTCTTCCTTGGTCATACGGAGATGAGGCTGTTCCTATATTACCAAAGTACTGATAGTCGACCACAATTCCATCCTCGTTTGGATTTCCTCCTGGAAATTGAGCATATCCGAGAATTCCACCAGAGATATCACATACCCATATATTTAAATATTCACTAGAATTCCAGGCATCATGACCACCAGAAGCAGTGTATTTTACATCATCATTAGTGCTGAAAGATGTTTGAGATGTTTGAGTTCTTGTGATTCCAGTAGTTGTATTACCGTTTGGATCTTTTTGTGCTAAACAAAATTCAATTTCGCAATCTGCTGCAACAGGTAAGAATCCCGCTGGTGTATTTGTGGTGTCAGCATTTAATCTTCTAAAGTCCTCATTTAAAATGTCGATTTGTGAAAAAATCTGATTATCAGAAATATTTTCTGTGTTATTGTAATAAACTATATGCACAACAACAGGTATTGTGATAATCGAAGTATTTTCCTTACTAGAACTATTTAAAATCCATTGTTGAATTTGTAACTCTTGATTTTGCATTTTTTGAAAAAGATAAGGATCTTCATCAAGCATTTGCTGATGGTACTGCATAGTACCACAGTTTCTTTGTGAGAATGATGAAAAAGAAGTTAGAAGAAAGAAAAATATTAATGCATGCCTCAAAAACATACTCACAAAATTAAGACTTAGTTTTAAAGAAAAATTATTTTAAAGGGATTATTTGTGTATTTCTAGAAATCAATGCCCCTAATCCGTTTTGAACATTAGTGTATACAGAAACTACCTCGCCACCAAAAATATCAACTTCTCCGCTTTCCAAATGACTTTCTAAAGATGTATAGTACGAATAAGTATCTTCACTAAAAGTTGAAAATTCTATGTTTACTGTATCACAATAACTAAATTTATATTCATATGTTTCAATATCAAGAATTATATTTTTTTCTTGTCCATCAAAAAGAGCATCTGAAAATATTACCTCATCGCCAATAAAACTATAAGGCTCATCAAGTTCAAAAAAATTAGTTTGTGGAAAAGAAGGATCGTTAGATGAAAAGTCTACATCTCCATCCCAGTAATATTCATCAAAATAACCATACTCATCTTCAAATGATTTTGAGCATTGTGCAAAGACTCTAATTCTGTAGTAATTTCTTGAAGTACCATCATCATTAAAGCTAAAATTCAGTCTAGTTCTATCTCCTCCATCAAGCGTAGTGTCAATATCAATATTAAAAATATTTATATCATCTGGTATTTTTGTCTCAGCTACAGCAGTCTCGCTAAAAGCTGGATGGTTAACTTCAATTCGGTAAGTAAAATTTTTAGTAGGAGTATGATTAATCTTATAAACATACATTGGATAAGTAATTTGAAGACCATCTCCATATATATTTACTTGATATGCAGTGTCTGTATCTGGAAAAATTTGTCCAACTAGAGAGTTGTTTTCAAATAAGAAAGCTTCAGCGTTAGGTAAAAAAGCAGGATTTGTATTAGCAAATGCACCAACAGAATTAGATATTATAACACTAATTGTTGTATCTGTATCAAGTACTCCATTTAACACAATCATGGGTGGGTCCTGTGGTATTTCTAAATCAATTACAGTCTCCAAGTCACAGGAAACAATTAGCGATAAAATAAAAGTTATTTTGATAAAATTATTCATTGTTAAAATTGTATTCTATATGAAACTGAAGGAATAATTGGAAATAGAGAAACTTGCTTTGCAACTCTTCTGGAGTTTTGGTAAGCAAGATAGGCAAAAAATGGATTTTTTCTATTATACAGATTATAAGCTCCAAATGACCAAGTTCCTTTGTAGTTTTTTTTCTGACTGTGTCTGTTCACACCAAAGTCAAGTCTATGGTAGGAAGGAAGTCTGACGCTATTTCTATCTCCATAAGACTCAATATTCCATACATAAAAATTATCATTTCTTCCGCTTTGCAGAGTGCTAAAATATGTAGATCTTGGAAATGTAATTGCATTTCCAGTACCATAGACCCAAGTTAAACCAAGATCCCACTTATCGTTAAACTTATGATTCAAAACAATTGATAAATCGTTTCTTCTGTCGTATTTATAGGGATACCAGTTTCCTTGATTAATATTATCAAATTTCCTATTGCTCCAACTTAGTGTGTATCCAATCCATCCTGTTGTTTTTCCTTTTTGTTTTTGGATAAAAAGTTCCAGTCCGTACGACTCTCCCTCTCCTCCAGTTTCAATAGAATTTTCCCAAGATTCTGTACTCTGTAAATTTGAGTAGCCCGCCTCATATGTTATTAAATTATTCATTGTTTTGTAATATCCCTCTAAGCTGACTTCAATTTCACCATTTAATAATTCAGTATTAATACTTGCTGCTATCTGCTCAGAGTTTTGGGATGGTGCTGCATCTACTGCAGGTAGCCATAAATCAGATGGAAATCCAACTGAAGAGTTAGATAGTAAATGAATATTTTGACGCATTTTTGCATAGGATGCTTTAGCTGACCAAGTGTCTGAAAGCAAATATCTAACTGATAATCTTGGCTCAAAGCTAATATCAGTATCACTAAACTGATTTACAACTGACCTCAAATTCAATGAGTTATATATTCCAAAATGTATACCGATGTTTGCTTTTAACCTTTTTGTGAATTTAATATTATCCTCAAAATAAAAAAATGTTTCATTTGCTTTTACTTGAGGGGAAAAGAATAAAGTTGTGTCGATAGAAATATTAATATTAGAAGTATCAGCTGGTGGATAAGAAACATTAATACTCAAGTTATTTTGACCAGGTGTGAAGTTATGATTTGTGAATGAGACTCCAAATTTAATATCATGATTAGGATTGGGAGTATAGTCAAAATCAATTCTTCCTCCGATGTCCTCAATACCACTTTTATAGCCAAAATCAATATCATAATTTTCATTACCAAGAGTAGTACCTAAAGTTGATTCTACACCAAATCCCGTATTAAATTGATATTTACTATATATTAACGTTGTATTAGAAAAAAGTTTATCACCAAATAAATGATTCCATCTGATTGTAGAGGTTATATTGCCATAACCGAGACCTGCAATTAATCTTGTATCCTCATTAAAACCGGAGCCATCTGAAAAATTTTCAGTAAAATCAACTGCAAAAATATCATCGCCTGCATATGCACTAATAAATAATCTGTCTTTTCTTGAAAATCTATGATTGACTTTAGCATTAAGATCATAAAAATGTAATGTCAAGTCAGTATTATTAGGCATAAAAGGCCTTACAAACAAATCAATATATGTTCTTCTACCAGCAACGATAAACGAGGTTTTATCTTTGATAATTGGCCCCTCAATCATAAGTTTTGAGGAAATTAAACCAACAGTAGCATCTGCTTTAAACTCTTTCATATTACCATCTTTCATATCAATTTCTAGTACTGAAGATAATCTCCCGCCATACCTAGCTGGGAAACCTCCCTTAGTTAATCTCACATTTTTTATTGCATCAGCATTAAAAACAGAAAAAAGCCCACCAATGTGTGACACATTATATACCGGGACACCATCCATTAAAATTAAATTTTGGTCAGGGCTTCCACCTCTAACATAAAAGCCTGATGTGCCCTCACTGGACTGAACACCAGGTAGTAATTGAACAGCCTTTAAAACATCAACTTCTCCCATCAAGGCTGGTATCGATTTAATCTGCTGAATTGGTATTTCTATAACTGATGTTTCAGTTCTTTGAACAACATTAGCTTTTCCTTTTACAATTACCTCATCAGTGACAATATTTGATAATTTAAATTCAGCATTAAATTCAATATCTTTATTTAAATTAAATTCTTTTGTAATTGTTTCGTAACCAATGAACTTAAAAGAAATAAGATGAACCCCTTCGTCAAGAGTAATGCTGTAAAAACCATATTTATTTGATGAAACTCCTGCGCGGTAATCGTTTGAAAAAATGTTTGCTCCAATGACACTTTCACCAGTTTCAAAGTCACTAGCATATCCACTTATAGTGTATTTTTGAGCTAATGCGGAAATGTGAAAAAGAAATAAAAAAATAACAAAAAAAGCTCTCATAAGTTAATCCAAAACTACGAAAAGGAACCACCAAAAGGTTATATATTTGCAAAAAATATTTATTGAAATATGAAAAAATCCAGTGAGGGAAGTATTAAAAGCAAATATGAATGGGTTGGTGATGTTAAGTCTTACAAAGAACCTAATCATAATAAGCACTCGCTAAAATATAATGAACCTGAAAGAGAATTTGACACAAAGTATAAGCCAACCAAAGAGGAAATTGAAACTTTTCCAGATTTACAGAACGGACCTTCTTCTTTGATACAAGGAGCTGCTGTTGAAATACAACAGGTAGGAATTCATAATTTCAGAATTCCGTTAAAGTACAAAACCAGAGACAACGGGATCATTGAGCTTGAGACCAAAGTAACAGGTACAGTATCTCTTGAGGCACATAAAAAGGGAATTAATATGTCAAGGATTATGAGATCCTTTTATGAGCATAAAAACGAAACTTTTAGCATCAATAAACTTGAAAATATTTTAGCAAAGTACAAAGAAAAATTAAAGTCTTTTGACTCAAAAATAGCTTTGAAAATTTCATATCCAATCATACAGAAATCCCTAAGGTCAGATTTAGAGGGATATCAATATTATAATGTAACGTTTGAAGGTGACCTCAACAAAGAAGGTGAATTAAAAAAAATAATGCATTTTGATTTTGTTTATTCATCCGCATGCCCCTGCTCTTACGAACTAGCAGAACATGCTCGAAAATATAGAAACAAAATAACTGTTTCTCATTCACAAAGATCAGTTGCTAGACTATCAATTGAATTTGAAGATATGATTTGGATAGAAGATTTGAAAGAAATTTGTGAAAAGGCTTTAAAAACAGAAACTCAAGTGATTGTCAAAAGAGAAGATGAAATGGCATTTGCAGAACTTAATGGATCTTATCTGAAATTTGTTGAGGATTCCGCTAGGCTATTATACAAGGAGTTGATTCGTGACAAGCGTGTCAAAGATTTTCGTATTGTTTGTTCACATCAAGAGTCGCTTCACTCGCACGATGCAGTTTCCGTAATACTAGCCCCCAATAGTAAGTTTAGTAAAGATATTTCTCATGAACTTTGGTCAAGCTTAATTCATACCTCATAAAAAAAAATTAAAAAATGAAAAAAATTATTATTCTAACACTTTTGCCTTTAATCTCATATTCACAAATTGATAAAATTTTACCAATATTCTCTAACCCTCAATTAGAAAAAATTGTCTACAGTCAAACTCAAGACATTGATTATGTGAAAAATATAAAAAATAACACAACCGTTGAAAGCTATGTAACAAAAGATAAACACTTAATTAAAGTTGGTGATACTATCACAATAGGAACTGCTTACAATAAAAAGGGTAGGAACATTTTAGGAGATTTATTTTCAACCATTGCAACTGGAAATATAAAAGGTACTACTAAAGAACCAAATTATTTACCCCAAAGTTACAATGGACAAAAAGTAATTGTTGAATCAATTTATGTCAAGCATGAAAAATATAATGGTTATAACCCTCTATACAACAGAAAAGAAATGCCTCTTTACGTATTAGTTTATGCCAAAAGACCCAAAGTTCAAAATATTAATATCAAGAATATATCAACTGCATTATCTCACAAAAGAATCACTGTTATAGATATTGAAAAAGCATTTAGCTTAGGCGAAGTCATCAATCATGTACAAAAACTCAATAGAGAAGAAGCAATTAAAAAACTCAAAGAAGCTAAAGATTTATATGAATTAGACTTAATGAGTAAATCTGAATATGAAAAATTAAGATTAGAGCTCACTCCAATAATAACTAACAAGAACTAACATGAATTCTTTTGTTTTCCCTGGTCAAGGGTCACAACATCTTGGAATGGGTGCTGACTTGTATAACTCAAATAAAAAAGCTCAACAAATATTTGAAGATGCTAATGAAATTCTTGGTTTCAAGATAACAGACATAATGTTTGGTGAGGACCAAGAAGCTTTAAAACAAACCAACATTACTCAACCCGCAATTTATATACATTCAATGGTAACTGCTATCATCGCTAACAAATTTTTTAAGCCTGACGCAGTTGCTGGTCACTCTCTTGGAGAATTCACGGCTTTGACTGCAGCAAATTACATAAATTTTGAAGATGGTCTTAGATTGGTTCAAAAAAGAGCGGTTGCAATGCAAGAAGCATGCGAGAACAATGAATCTTCTATGGCAGCAATCGTTGGTCTTGAAGACAAGATAGTTGAAGACGTTTGCTTGCAATCAAAGGAAACATTGGTAACTGCAAATTATAACTGTCCTGGGCAGATTGTTATTTCTGGCACAATTAATGCTGTTAATTTAGCCTGTAAAAAATTGACTGAGCTTGGAGCAAGAAGAGCTTTAGTTCTTCCTGTAAGAGGAGCATTTCATTCTCCACTGATGAAAAGTGCTGAAGATTCTTTATCAAAAGCAATTAATAAAATACAATTTAAAGAAGGTACTTGTCCAATATATCAAAACATTACAGGAATGCCTTACACAGATATTGAGAAAATAAAACATAATTTAGTTAATCAGTTGACCAGCTCTGTCAAATGGACTCAAACAATGGAAAACATGAAACTTAATGGTTTAACATCAGTTACTGAAGTCGGCCCTGGAAAAGTTATTCAAGGATTGTTTAAAAGAATATCTCGAGATTTAGAGACAAAAAGTTTACATCAGCTGATCGTTTAGAAGCTTTCCTGAATTTAATAAAACTGATAGCATAGGTTCAATTTTACACTTATCATATAATTTTGTTTGATTCAAATTATGACAGTCAGTGCCAAGAAATGATATCATATTGTTATCAATTAACCAATTTGCTCTTTCCCTCACATTATTTGAATAATATCCGATCGAGGATAAAACATTTAATTGCAAGTAAACTCCTCTGTTTATAAAATCTTCTAAATCACTTTCTGATAAGTATGGATATCTTTCAGCATGAGCTAAAATTACCTTATATCCTTTTAATTGCAATTGAAAAATAGTCTCGAGATAATTATGTGGAGCGGTTAAAAAAGAAAACTCAATTAGAATATAATTATCGCCTAGCGTTAGAAATTTTTCTCCACCTAGAACTTTTTGTTGAAAATCATAATCAACAAAGTATTCTGCAGCAGCTTCAATTTTTATGTCAATTGATTGCTTTAAAATCTCCTCTTTCACTGTCTTAAGACCAGACCTAATGGTTTCAATGCTATTATTATAAAAATCTGTCATAATATGAGGAGTAGTAATAATTTTTTTAAATCCATGATTTTGAAGAGCATTAATTAGTTCAATGCTGGTTTGAAGATCTTTAGCCCCGTCATCTATAGAAGGGATTAAATGTGAATGCATATCGAGTCCAATTTCAGCAAAATCTACCGGATGAATTTCTTTTTTTTTCTTTTTTTTAAACCAACTTAACATTTATTAAAAATATTAACAAACAAATATATTTATTTGTTACTTTATTGAAAATTTATTGTAGTAAAAATAATGAGGTTTGCAAAACTATTTTTTGTTCTAACATTTGTGAGTAGCTCAGCTTCATCTCAAATCTCAAACTTTATTAACATTAATTATCGTTATTTAACTCCTCAATTTGAATCAAAGAAAACATACGGCCCCAGCTCATCAATAGGCCTGGAGTATACCAAAAGTTTAAAATCACACTTTTATTCAGTGGATTGCAACTATGAGTTTGGAAATAAAATCAATGACTCTTTAATTTTAGAAAACATTACAACAAATAACAACGAGGTAATCTCATCTGATGGGAGTTTTGCTAATATATTGTTATTTAAAAGAGGGTTTTTTTCGCATTTTTCAATTGGTAAAATTGTCAAAACTGGTAAATCAAAAAAAACCGGTTTTTATCCCTCAATAGGCATTGGATATTCTCAAAGTAAAATTTTGATTGAAACAAGAAACCAAAACATACCTTTTCTTAACGACGAATATAAAAAAGGATATGATAAAAAAAGAGGAGGGTTTAGTACCAAAGCAGGTATAGATTTCAGATACTTTAATAGAAAAAATAATTGGCAATTCATTGTTGGTTCAGAGTTAATTCATAGCCTCTCCAAAAACTATAGAAGATACTTTTACAGTGATCAGAGTTTTTCTGACAATAATTTAAAAAACGATCTTTTATTTAGCTTAAAATTTGGACTTATTATACCAATAAATAGAACTAACAATGAAAAATTTCATTACTTCTAAATGAGAGTTTTATATAACATTTCGTTGTCTTTAATATGGCTGATAATCAAAGTCTATTCTTTATTTGATAAAAAGACTAAATTATTTGTTGAGCTTAGAAAAAACCAAAAGATTATTTCTAAAGAAAATGTTGTTTTATTTCACTGCTCTTCATTAGGGGAATACGAAAGTATTAAATATTTTATTCGTTTATATAAAGAAAAAAATAAAAACTCATCAATTTTTTTATCAGCTTTCTCACCATCGCTAAAGCGTCATAATATTGATTATAACTTTATAGATTATTTCTTTTATCTGCCAATTGATTTAAATAAAAATGCTGAAAAAATAATTTCAATAATAAATCCAAAAAAAGTATTTTTTGTAAAAAAGGAAATATGGTTTAATTATATTTTTGAAATATCAAAAAGAAAAATACCTCTTTATCTTATTTCTGGAAAATTCAAAAAAAAAGATATAATATTTAGTTCTAATTGGATGATTAATCATCTAAAAATATTTGATTTTATTTTTACCAATGACCATGAAAGCAATGATGTTCTCAAATCAAAAAGCATAAATAATTATATATTTTCCGGTGATACAAGATTCGACTCCATTTCTAACAACAATAAAGGAAACATTAATCAAAAAAGAATCAATGATTTTTGTGGTGATATGGACATAATTGTATTTGGAAGTGTTTACAAAGAAGACTTAAGGATAATTGAAGATTTTATTACAAAAAATAATGCTTACAAATACTTAATTGCTTTTCATAATGATTGCAAAAAAAACAATGAGATTTTAAAAAAATATGATTATGTAAATTATTCTGATAATAGGCAAAATAAAGCTAACATTATGATAATTGATGAATTTGGGATATTAAAAAACTTATACGAGTTTGCGAAAATAGTATATGTGGGAGGAGGATTTAATAAAGGAGTTCACAACATTTTAGAACCAATATTTTTTGGCAATCCTGTTTTATTTGGGCCTAAATTTAAGAACTTTGATGAGGCAAAAAACGCTATTAGACTTGGAATAGCTATGCCTGTTTCAAATAAAAATGAATTCGAAGTTAGCGTAGAAAAATTTAAAAATTTTGACAGGTCTAAGTCAAGAGAGTACTTTGAATCAAATTTAGGCGCATCAAATAATATCATGCTTGAACTAGAAAAACAAAAAAACGAGAAGTAAACTAAATTACTTCTCGTCTGTACTGTTGATGAACTGGAAATTCAAAATATTAAATTTGATATTATTTCACTTAAGAATTTATTAATAATTACAGGATTATATAAATAGTCATTTACTCAATCTCAATTTTATCAATTTCGTTAATTATCCTATCCGTTTCACTTAGAGCAACTATAATTTTCTGATAGTGTAATTATCTTCAAACTTGAGTTTTCTTCCCTTACGGTCTTTAAGCCACTTTTGGGCTGGTTGATAACCACCTATGTAAAACTCCAAAGCAACTAAAGGCACATTATCAAAATACTGCTCGTCATTTATCCATATTCTACCAAGTCCTTTTTCTTCATCAAATAACTCCCAGTCCTTTTTACCAATTTTGGTTGTTATAATATTATCTCCATCTATTGGATAGGAAGTAATGTAATTCTCTACAGTATTACTTTCTAACAAGTGTATCTCTCTTATTTCTTTACCTAATTTTACTAAACAAAAACGGGAGCCTATCTTTCGATAACCTCCCGCTATGTACCCGGGACGGGACTTGAACCCGTACGAACGCAATGTTCATTGGATTTTAAGTCCAACGTGTCTACCAATTCCACCACCCG
>TARA_B100001057_G_scaffold166357_1_pt1 | contig 17563 bp, 10 predicted proteins | sample TARA_B100001057 | Tara Oceans TARA_B100001057 (sample SAMEA2621839) | marine metagenome | biome: marine biome (ENVO:00000447); feature: surface water layer (ENVO:00002042); material: "saline water (ENVO:00002010), including plankton (ENVO:xxxxxxxx)" | depth 5 m
ACATGAGCAGAGATCTTTTTACTATTTGACATGTGGTCAAAAATAATCTTACCCATTCTATCAAGTTCTAAAATTTGATCCTCTCTAGAAGAATTTATTTCAGGTGAAATTTTATCATCTACAATATTAGATCTAGAGCTAACATAGGATAATATATCCTGCTTTGTAACTCTCCCATCTTTTCCACTACCAACTATTGAATCAAGTTCTTCATTGCTAATTTTTTCTTTTTTTGCAATGTTTTTAACAAGAGGTGAATAGAATTTACCACTTTTAGATTCACTCTTTTCAATATTAGCTTTATCAACTTTATCCAATAATTCTATTGATGGTATATCTTCTAAAACATTTTCCTCAGTAATTTCATCATCAATATCTTGTACAACAATTTCCCCCTTAATTTCTTTGGATTTAATTATTGTCTGATCATTATCAATTATCTCTGTTTCAATTTCAGCTATTACCTCTCCTACTTTAACTACATCATTTACTTCAAAATTTTTTTTAATAAGTTTGCCTTTATATTCAGAGGGTATATCTGAGTCTACTTTATCTGTGGCAATCTCAACCAAAGATTCATCTATTTCAACAGTATCTCCAACATCTTTTAACCATTTGGTTATAGTTGCTTCAGCAATGCTTTCTCCCATCTTTGGAAGCTTTAATTGATAATTTCCCATTAGAATAGTATTTGCAAATTTACAATATTAAATTATTACTGATTTGAAATATTGCTTTCATATGGACGTCTGTTTTGAATACTTCTTGCTAATGTAACTTCATCAGTATACTCTAATTGATCACCAACAGGTATTCCCCTTGCTAAGACAGAGACTTTGACGTCAAGTTTATTTAATCTTTTGAATAAATAAAAACTAGTTGTATCAGCCTCTATTGTTGCACTTAATGCAAAAATTATTTCATTAATATTCTTATCAATTATCTTTTTCTCAATACTATAGATATTTAAGTCTTCAGGGCCTATTCCTTCAATTGGAGAGATGACCCCACCTAAAATATGATATAATCCGTTATAAAGATTGGTATTCTCTATTGCGATAACATCCCTAATATCTTCAACTATACAGATTATAGATTGATCTCTTGACGAACTAGAACATATATCACAAATATCTTTATCAGAAATATTATGACATTCAGAGCAATGTTTGATCTGATTTTTAAAATCAAAAATACTTTCAGATAAATCTCTCGAATATTCTTTTGGTTTTCTCAGAATTTCCAATGCAATTCTTAGTGCAGATCTTTTTCCAATTCCAGATAATTGCGAAATATTATATACTAAATTTTCAAGAAGTTTAGATGGAAATTCCATTAAGCTAATTTAGAAATATTCGTTGTAAGTTCTTTTGTATATTTATAAAAATGTTGTCTCCACAAATTATTTTATTTGCAATAGTAACTTATTTTTTGATACTAACTGCCATTTCATATTTTACCGGTAAAGAGGATAATAACGAAACGTTTTTTAATGCAAAAAGAAGCTCAAATTGGGCTGTTGTTGCCTTTGGAATGGTTGGAGCATCTCTTTCGGGAGTCACTTTTATTTCAGTGCCAGGATGGGTTGGAGAATCTCAATTCACATATTTTCAAGTTGTGATTGGATACTTAATCGGATACTTAATTGTTGCTAACTTATTATTACCTGTATACTACAAACACGGTTTAACATCTATTTATGAGTATTTAAATGAACGCTTTGGAAAAAAGTCTCATTTGGTTGGATCAATTTCATTTTTAATATCAAGAATTTTAGGAGCATCTTTTAGATTATATCTAGTTGCAATTGTTCTTCAAGAATTTGTTCTAGACAATTTTGGAATACCATATGAAATAACCGTAATTATATCAATCCTGTTAATATGGATTTATACACGAAGGGGAGGAATAAAAACAATAGTTTGGACGGATACTATTCAAACAACTTTGATGATTCTCGCAGTGGTGCTATCAATACACTATATAAATAAAGATATTGGATGGACATTTTTTGAATTTGTTGGATCAAATAATTTCAAAGAGTTTAGTCAAATATTTGTAACAGATAGCTTGATGGAAAGAAATTACTTTTTAAAATCAATTATTGGGGGTGCTTTTATAACTATCTGTATGACAGGTTTGGATCAAGATATGATGCAAAAAAATCTTACTTGTAGAAATTTAAATGATGCCAGAAAGAATATGATTGTTTTTAGTTTTATCCTTACAGCAGTGACATTTTTATTCATAGTTTTAGGTGCACTTTTATATATATACTCAAATCAAAAAGGAATTAATATACCATTAGTTGATAATAGCCCCAGAACAGATCTTCTATTTCCTGAAATTGCGTTAAATTCAGGTCTAGGAGGATTTTTAGGTATAACTTTTATTTTAGGCCTAATAGCAGCTGCATATAGTAGTGCTGACAGTGCTTTAACATCACTTACCACTTCTTTTTGTGTGGATATATTAAAAATAGATAGTAGTATGTCAAATTCTAAAAAAACTAGAAAATATGTTCATGTCCTAATGAGTATATTACTTATAATAGTGGTAATTTTCTTTAGGTATTATTTAGACAAAAATGTTATAGATAGTCTTTTAACAGTTGCCCAATATACATATGGGCCACTTCTTGGTCTATTTTCCTTTGGGATATTTACTAATTATAAAATAAATGATGACAAGGTCTATTTAGTGATTATAATTAACATAATTCTAATAATATTGATAGGAAATATTCCTCCAGAAGCAATTGGAGGCTACTCAATAGGATATGAACTACTGCCATTTAATGGATTAATAAACTTTATAGGGCTTTATTTAATTAGAAAATAATGTCAATTTGTCATAATTATTAATTGGTATTTTTTTTGCAATTATTAAATTAAAATATAATCATGCCTAAAGGAAAAATTAACGTCTCGGTAGAAAACATATTTCCACTTATAAAGAAGTTTTTATATAGTGATCAAGAAATTTTTTTAAGAGAACTTATTTCAAATGCTACAGACGCTTTAACAAAGATTCATCACCTATCTAGTATAGGAGAAGTGAAAGGGGAAATTGGTGAGCTTGGCGTTGAAATTAAAATTGATAAAAAGAAAAAAATACTTCATATAATTGACAATGGTGTAGGTATGACTTCTGAGGAAGTAAAAAAATATATCAATGATGTAGCTTTTTCAGGAGCTGAGGAATTTCTTGAAAAATATAAAGAAACTTCAAAAGATACTGGCATAATAGGTCACTTTGGTCTTGGTTTTTACTCCTCTTTTATGGTTGCTGATAAAGTAGAGATCATTACAAAGTCATATAAAGATGAGCCTGCTGCTCATTGGGTTTGTGATGGCTCACCTGAGTACAGTCTAAAAAAGAGTGATAAAAAAGAAAGAGGTACTGAAATTCTTCTTCATATTTCAAAAGATTCTAAAGATTATCTTGAGGAGGCTAAAATTACGGAGTTGCTTAGCAAGTATAATAAGTTTATGCCTCATCCAATAAAATTTGGTACAAAGGAAGAGACTATTCCTGGAAAAGAAGAAGGTAAAGAGGAAAAGGTTACAGTTGATAATATTATAAATAATCCAAATCCTGCATGGACAAGACCTCCATCTGAACTAAAAGATGAGGATTACAAACAATTCTATAGGGAATTATACCCATATCAATTCGAAGAACCGTTGTTTCATATTCATCTTAATGTTGATTATCCATTCAATCTCACAGGAATATTATATTTCCCGAAAATATCAAATGATCTTAATCTTCAAAAAGATAGAATTCAACTTTATCAAAATCAAGTATTTGTTACCGATAACGTTGAAGGAATTGTTCCTGAATTTTTAGGATTATTAAGAGGAGTTATTGACTCTCCAGATATCCCTTTAAATGTCTCAAGAAGTTATCTTCAATCTGATACTTCAGTAAAAAAAATTACCAACTACATTACAAGAAAAGTTGCTGATAAACTTAGCTCAATCTTTAAAAACGAAAGAGAAAATCTTGAAAGTAAGTGGAATGATATCAAAGTTGTTATCGAATATGGTATGCTTACAGAAGATAAGTTTTATGATAAAGCAGAATCATTTAATTTATATCCTTCTGTAGATGAAAAATATCATACTTATCAAGAACTTGAAGATAAAATAAAGGATTTACAAACTGATAAAGATGGAAACTTAATAGTGCTATATGCTCAAAACAGAGAAGAGCAATATACTTATATTGAGTCGGCAAAAGAGAAAGGGTATGAAGTTTTATTATTAGACTCTCCTATTATACCACATTTAATTCAAAAACTTGAGTCCAAGAAAGAAAAGTTAAAATTTTCTAGGGTTGATTCTGATACTTTAGAAAATTTAATAAAAAAAGATGATCAAGTTATTTCTAAATTATCTGATGAAGAAAAAGAGAAGTTAAAACCAATGATTGAAAGTGCAGTCTCTAAAGATAAATATACTCTACAACTTGAGGCTTTAGATGGTAATTCTTTACCTTTTATGTTAGCTCAACCTGAATTTATGAGAAGAATGAAAGAGATGCAACAAACAGGTGGAGGTGCTATGGGAAGTATGCCTGATATGTATTCTTTGATTGTAAATACTAATCATGAGTTGGTTAGTAAAATATTAAATACTCGAACTGAGAAAAAAAGAAACAGCTTAATAAAACAGTCTGTAGATCTTGCTAAACTTTCTCAGAATACCCTTACTGGTAAAGAACTTACAGATTTTATAAACAGAAGTATAGATTTAATCAAATAGGTAGTTGAGGATTTTAGCTAGTCTAATTCCACCTACTAATAATAGATCTTTCACCGTCCCAAAGTTCTCATATTGATATCCATAATCTAACCTATCATTAATGGATACTCCATTGTAAATACTCACAGTGTACTCGTGAATTTCGTTTACCCATTTTAAAACATCATCCCTTTGAAATTTATCAGCTTCTTTTGGAGAAATTAGCAAATTTGGATCAGGAAGGTTTAAAGCCAATTCGCTATAACTCATATTGTGACTATTAATCATTTCCGAATCCCATACACGATGAAGATTTGAGTTTCTACCAAACCATTTTACATATATTCTATTTGCACCTCTATCCTCGTACCTTCCTATATGAAGAGGCTGGTGAAGGTCTCCAACAAAATGGATGAGTAATTTCAGATAAAACGATTTTTCTGAATTAGATGCTGAACTATTCTGCAATACATCTATACACTGATTTATGGCTATGTAAACATCTCCTTTTTCTGATGGAGTTATATCTTGATAATCATCATCCAATTCCATGTTTAAAAAGTGCCAGTTATAATACTTATCATATCTACTATCAGACTTTATATCATCGGCATATGTAGATGCATTCACAAGGGTTTCCCCATCAAGAATTTTGTTTATTTGTAATCGTGCATTATCAGTCAAGTAATTACTTGCGACTTCTGCTATGACTCTGTGTCCTGTAGATCCCCAATTAACAGTTGACAAGACACCAATAACAATATAAAATGCAAGTCTCATTTATTATTCACTTAATTTTAATCAAATATAATACTCTATTAAGGATTATCTTATTTAGCAGTAAAATATTAATTTTGAATTATAAAAAACTTATTGAAGCATTACCTAAATCTTTTTTTTCTTCTTTTATGCAATATTATTAATGCACAAAATTATTCTGTTAAATATATTAACGATAATATAAAAATTGATGGGGTCGAATCTGAAAAAGTTTGGGAAGAAGCTAGTGTTGGAAATGATTTTTGGCAATGGAGACCTGAAGATGATGTTAAAGCAATAAAACAAACAGAATTTAAAGCAGTTTTTGATGATGAAAATTTATACTTTCTCGTTAAAGCTTATACAAAAGAGAAGAGGTTTACCGTCTATTCACTCAAAAGAGACTTTAGTACTGCTAGTGCAGATTATGTTCAGTTGATTTTTGACACTTTTAGTGATGCTACTAATGCATTTCAATTTCAGACAAATCATCTAGGTCTCAAGGGAGACATATTAGTGTCTGGTGGAAACAGAGATTATAGATCGGATAGAAATTCTTCATGGGATGCAATTTGGTACGTAGAATCAAAATTATACGACGACTATTATTTAACAGAAATTAGAATTCCATTTAATCAATTATATTTTATAAATGGCACAAAAAGATGGAGGTTTAACATGTACAGAAGTGATACTCAATCATTAGAACACTCTACATGGGTTAATATTCCACAGAATCAGAGTATAGGTAACCTTGCATATATGGGAGAATTTAATTTTGAAAAACCACTTGGAAACTCCAAAAAACCGGTAATATTAATTCCTTACATAAATGCTATTCAAGGCAAAGACTTTAAAGATAACTATCAAATAAAAGATTTTGATTATGGTTTAGATCTTAAAATTCCGATTGGAAACTCACTTAACCTTGATGCTACATTAAATCCCGACTTCTCTCAAGTTGAAGTTGATGATCAAATTGTTAATACAACTAAGTGGGAGACAAGGTTGCCTGAGAAAAGACAATTTTTTACTCAAAACTCTGATTTATTTTCAAATTTTGGAACAAGGGAATCACAAGCATTTTTTTCAAGAAGAATTGGTGTAGCTAAAAATAAAAATGGTGAAACAGTTGAAAATAAAATTTTAGCTGGGGTAAGATTAAGTGGAAAGATAAATAATTCAACAAGAATTGGTTTACTAAATGTTATGACCACTGAAGATATTAAAAATGAAATACCTCAAAATAATAATACTCTTCTTACATTTAATAAAAAAGTTTTTTCAAGATCTAACTTTTCATTTTTTATTTTAAATAGAGAGAATACAAAAAAATATAATTTTGTAAATGATTCTGAAAGGTATAATAGGGTTATAGGAGCAGAATATAATCTAGCAAATAATGATGGGAGTTGGAGTGGTAAGGCATTTATACATAAATCCATTTTGCCAGATAAAAGTGATAATAAAAAAAGTTTAAATACTTCACTAAGAATTACAAGGAATTCCAGAAATCATTTTATAAATTTTTATTCTGCTTATGTTGGTGATAATCATAGATCAGATCTTGGTTACTTTAGAAGATATGGTGTATATAAATTTGAGCCTACATATAAGTACAGAATTTATCCAAATAATGAAAAAATTTTAAATATCGAGATTGGTCACTTTACTTCATTTGTATTTAGACCTCTTTTTCAAAACAAACAGGAATTGACTTATAATCAAACATCTGTATTTGTAAGTTATCTGAATCAAGCAGAGCTAAATTTTGAAAGAAAACAACGCAAGGATTATTTATTTTTCCCATTTGATCCAACGAGAACAAATGGAGCAATTCCTCTTCCAGCTAATAAATATTATGATTTTACAGACTATTCAATCTCATATAAATCTCCAAGTAGAAATTTATTTACTTCAGATTCGGAAATTTCATATGGATCATTTTATAATGGAACTAAGTTTTCAATTCAAAGTAGATTATCGTATAGGAGACAACCAATTTTCAATATGTCATTAAGACTAAATTATGATTCTATCAAGTTACCTAGACCATACCCGACAAGAAATATATGGCTAATAAGTCCAAAATTTGAGCTAACTTTTACAAAGAAAATATATTGGACTACATATGTACAATACACTAATCAATCAGAAAACCTAGGGATTAATTCAAGATTTCAATGGAGGTTTGCTCCTTTGTCTGACTTATATTTAGTTTACAATGATAATTATTATACAAATGATAAGATTATACCTCAATTTAGATCAATAAATCTTAAACTTACTTACTGGATAAACATTTAATATGGAAAAAAAACTATTACTAATAATAACAACACTCATAATATCTTGTAGTTCAAATGATAACAACATGATTATCTCAGGAAATGTAGAAGGTCTGAAAAAAGGTACTTTATATCTTCAATCTGAAAAAGATTCAATTGTAATTAATTTGGATTCAGTTAATTTAAGGGGTGAAGGTAACTTTAAATTAAGCACAAATATTAGTGAACCAGATATTTACTATCTATATCTTGATAAAGAAGATGGAGACTCTCTGAATGATATTATTCCATTTTTTGGTAATGAAGGTGAAATAGAAATTAATACTAGACTTTCGACTTTTGATTCAGGTTACGAAATTTCAGGATCAGTAAATAGTGATCTTTTGTTAGAGTATAACTCTATAATGAGAAAATACAATTCACAAAATCTTGATTTACTAGAAATATTCTATAAGTCACAAATCGAAAATAATCAAAAGAGAATAGACTCAGTTAACTTGGAATTAGAAAATTTAATTAGAAAAAAATATTTATATGCTTTAAACTTCTCGATAACGAATGCAAATGATGAAATATCACCTTATATAACAGTGAGTCAAATACCTGACGCGAATATTGATTTACTCAAAATGATTTATGATACACTACCAGACAATATTAAAAGTTCTAAATATGGTAAAATATTAAGAGATATAACAATTGACTAACCACTATACTCAACAAAATTTCTTGGCGTTTCGTATAGTGTTATTTTAAGATCATAGCTTTTGTCAAAATAAGTGATTAGCCTGTTATAAATTAAGATAGCAATATTTTCTGCAGATGGATTTATTGTTTTGAAGTCATCAATATCCAAGTTTAAATTCTTATGATCTAAATATTCCTCTACCTCAGCTTTAATAATATTTTTGAGCTTCCCTAAATCATACACATATCCCGTTTCTTTATCAATCTCTCCAGTCAAACTAACGATTAACTCATAGTTATGACCATGATAATTTTCATTTGCACATTTTCCAAAAACTTTTCTGTTTTTTTCATCTGACCAATCAGGTCTGAATAATTTATGAGCGGCATTAAAATGCGCTTTTCTACTAACTGTTACTTTCATTTTTTTAAATAATTATAAAAATACTCAAAAGCTATTTTAAACCAAACTGTATAAATGTCTTCATTTTTTTTAATGTCTTGATTTAATGAATCCATATCAATCCACTTGAAATCATCAGCTTCGTCAGTATTTATTGACGGATCTTGATTATAAACCCCATAAAACACATGATCAAATTCATGTTCAATTAAATCGTTATCAAGCTCTGCTTTATATGTAAATTCATAGACTTTTCTGAGAGTAGTTTCAATACCCATTTCTTCAATAAGTCTTCTGTTTGCAGCATCTAGTATATCTTCATCTTCACGAGGATGACTACAACATGTATTAGTCCACAACCCACCCGAATGATATTTTGAAAAAGCTCTTTTTTGAAGTAAAAGCTCATATTTATTATTAAATATGAAAACTGAAAATGCTCTATGAAGAACACCTTTTTGATGAGCCTCAAGTTTTGGCATTAATCCAACTTGATTATCATTTTTATCAACAAGAATTACATTATCTTCTAGCATTGAGTTAAATTAATAATTTAGCTCCTCTTCCTCTTTATTAATTAATAAGCTATTATACTCATCTTTGGGACCAACAATAATATCATCGTATTTTCTCATCCCAGTACCAGCTGGAATTTTATGACCAACGATAACATTCTCTTTTAAACCTTCTAATGTATCATTCTTCCCATTTACTGCAGCCTCGTTTAATACTTTTGTAGTTTCTTGGAAAGATGCTGCTGAAATAAATGATTTAGTTTGAAGTGCAGCTCTTGTAATACCTTGTAATTGAGTAGAAGCAGTTGCAGGTTTTGCGTCTCTTGCACCAACTAACTTTTTGTCATTCCTCTTTAAAATAGAGTTTTCATCTCTTAGTTGCCTTGCTGAAACAAGTTGTCCAACTTTAAGGTTTTCACTTTCACCAGCTTCTTCAATAACTTTCATACCATATAGTTTATCGTTTTGAGCAATAAACTCATCTTTATATGTAATTTGGTCTTCTAGAAATAAAGTATCTCCAGTATCAATAATTTTGACTTTTCTCATCATTTGCCTAACTACAACTTCGAAATGCTTATCATTAATTTTAACTCCTTGAAGCCTGTAGACCTCTTGGACTTCGTTAACAAGATACTGCTGAACAGCTGAAGGACCTTTAATATTTAGAATATCATTTGGAGTAATTGAACCATCTGACAATGGCATTCCTGCCTTGATGAAGTCATTTTCTTGAACAAGAATTTGATTTGATAATTTAACTAAGTATTTTCTAATATCACCAAACTTTGATTCAACAATAATTTCTCTATTTCCTCTTTTAATTTTTCCAAAAGATACAACACCATCAATTTCAGAGACAACAGCTGGATTTGAAGGGTTTCTAGCTTCAAATAATTCAGTAACCCTTGGTAATCCTCCAGTGATATCACCTGATTTAGCTGATTTTCTTGGAATTTTAACTAGAATTTTTCCCTTTTCAATTGACTCATCTTCATCTACCATAATATGAGCACCAACAGGTAGATTATATGACCTTAAGGTAACACCTTTTTTATCTTGTATGAGAAGTGTTGGTATAAGTTTTTTATCTCTTGAATCTGTAATAACTTTTTCTTTAAAGCCTGTTTGTTCATCAATTTCAACTTGATAAGTTTTACCAACCTCAATATTTTCATAAACAATTTTACCAGAAAACTCAGAGACTATTACTCCGTTAAAAGGATCCCATTGACAGACAACATCTCCTTTAGATAATTTTTGTCCATTTTTTACATTTAAATATGAACCATAAGGAATATTATTCGTACTTAAAACATTTTTAGTTTTGGAATCTAAGATTTTAATTTCTGTAGTTCGAGAGATCACAATATTTGAAGTATTACCTTCACTATCTTTAGTCTTAACAACTTTTAGGTCTTCAATTTCCACAACTCCGTCAAATTTTGATATTAAGGAATTCTCTTCGGAAATATTACCAGCAACACCACCAACGTGGAATGTCCTGAGAGTTAGTTGAGTTCCTGGTTCACCGATAGACTGAGCAGCAACAACACCAACAGCTTCTCCAATTTGAATAGGCTTACCGGTTGCAAGATTTCTTCCATAACAACTAGCACATATACCTTTTTTTGTTTCACATGTTAGTGCAGATCTAACATCAACTGATGTTATCAGAGTATTTTCAATTTTACTAACACTGTCTTCATCAATTAATTTACCACCTTCAATTATCAAGTCATTAGTTGATGGATCAATTATGTCATTCAATGCGACTCTTCCTAAGATTCTTTCACCAAGAGTCTCGACTACCTCCTCATTCTTTTTAAGTGCTGTTACTTCAATACCTCTTAAAGTCCCACAATCAAATTCATTGATAACAACATCTTGTGAAACATCATGTAATCTTCGAGTCAAATATCCAGCATCAGCAGTTTTTAATGCAGTATCTGCAAGACCTTTCCTAGCACCGTGAGTTGATATGAAGTATTCTAAAATAGAAAGACCTTCCTTAAAGTTAGACAGTATGGGATTCTCAATAATCTCACCACCACCAACATTAGATTTTTTTGGCTTAGCCATTAAACCCCTCATTCCCGTAAGTTGTCTAATTTGCTCTTTGGACCCTCTCGCTCCCGAATCAAGCATCATATAAACTGAGTTAAACCCTTGCTGATCCTCGCTAATCTGTTTCATTGCAAGCTCAGTGAGAGTAGCATTAGCAGATGTCCAAACATCAATTACCTGATTATATCTTTCATTATTAGTAATAAGCCCCATGTTATAGTTGCCAATAATACTATCAACATGATTATTTGCATTGTCTATAAGATTTTGTTTCTGTTCGGGTATAATTATATCGCCCAAACTAAAAGATAACCCTCCCTTAAATGCAAATGAATAACCAAGATCTTTTATTCTATCCAAAAATTCCGCAGTCTCAGGAACAGACGTAACATGGAGAATCTGACCAATAATTTCTCTAAGATTTTTCTTTGTAAGAACTTCATTAAAAAATCCTGCTTTATTTGGAACTACTTCATTAAAGAATATTCTTCCTGGAGTAGTCTCAATAATTTCATATGAATTATCAGATTCAGTTGTTTTTATCTTACATTTAATTATGGCATTTAAATCTACAATTTTTTCATTGTACGCCATATTAACCTCTTCAGGAGAATAAAAAGTCAATCCTTCACCTTTAAGTTTAAGTGATTCAGATGATTTTCTTGATTTTGTCATGTAATAAAGACCTAAAACCATATCCTGAGAAGGAACTGTAATTGGAGAACCATTAGCTGGATTCAATATGTTATGGGAACCGAGCATCAAAAGTTGTGCCTCTAAAATGGCCTCAGGACCCAATGGAAGGTGAACTGCCATTTGATCACCATCAAAGTCAGCATTAAATGCAGTACATGTTAATGGATGTAGCTGTATAGCTTTTCCTTCAATAAGCTTTGGCTGAAATGCCTGTATTCCTAGTCTATGTAGAGTAGGAGCCCTATTAAGTAATACAGGGTGTCCTTTCAATACATTCTCTAATATATCCCACACAACTGGTTCTCTTCTATCAATGATTTTTTTTGCAGATTTAACTGTTTTAACAATTCCCCTTTCAATAAGCTTTCTAATTATAAAAGGCTTATATAACTCTGCTGCCATATCTTTTGGCAAACCACATTCATATAATCTCAGTTCTGGGCCCACAACAATTACTGATCTCGCAGAATAGTCTACTCTTTTTCCTAAAAGATTTTGCCTGAAACGTCCTTGTTTTCCTTTCAGAGAATCAGATAAAGATTTTAAAGGTCTATTAGATTCTGTTTTAACTGCAGAAGATTTTCTAGTATTGTCAAATAAAGAATCTACAGACTCTTGAAGCATTCTTTTTTCATTCCTTAAGATTACTTCAGGAGCTTTGATCTCAACTAATCTTTTTAACCTATTGTTTCTAATAATTACTCTTCTATATAGGTCATTAAGGTCAGAAGTAGCAAATCTTCCACCGTCCAGTGGTACAAGCGGTCTTAGTTCAGGTGGAATAACAGGAATTACTTTAACAACCATCCACTCTGGAAGGTTTTCCTTTCTCTCATTCCCCTCTCTAAATGACTCAACAACTTGAAGTCTTTTTAAAGCTTCAGTTTTTCTTTGTTTTGAAGTCTCATTATTTGCTTTGTGCCTTAGTTCATATGAAAGTTCTTCCAGATCAATTCTGGATAGAAGTTCAATCAAACATTCTGCACCCATTTTTGCTATGAATTTTCTCTCGTCTGCATCATCTAAAAACTGATTGTCAGCTGGAAGAGACTCCATTATTGTTAGATATTCTTCTTCTGTTAAAAAATCCATCTTATTTACAGGCTCACCTTCCACGTTTTTGGCCTCTCCAGGCTGAATAACAACATATCTTTCATAATAAATAATCATATCCAGTTTCTTTGAAGGTAGGCCTAAAAGGTATCCAATTTTATTTGGCAAAGATTTAAAATACCATATGTGTGCTACAGGCACAACAAGATTAATGTGACCTACTCTATCTCTTCTTACCTTCTTTTCTGTTACTTCAACACCACATCTGTCACAAACTATTCCTTTATATCTAATTCTTTTGTATTTACCACATGCACATTCATAATCTTTAACAGGGCCAAAGATCCTCTCACAAAATAACCCATCTCTTTCAGGTTTATGAGTCCTATAATTTATAGTTTCAGGCTTCAAAACCTCTCCTCGAGAGTTACCAAGTATAACCTCTGGTGAAGATAGACCGATTGAGATCGTATTAAATTTCTTTTGTGTCAATAATTCGTTATTTTTTGCCATTTTTTATTTTGTAATTTATTTTTCTTCTAATCTAATATCTAGTCCAAGACCTTTTAACTCATGCATTAATACATTGAATGACTCTGGAAGACCAGCTTCAGGTAGATTTTCACCTTTAACAATTGATTCATATGCTTTTGCCCTACCTACTACATCATCTGACTTTATAGTTAAGATTTCTTGAAGTGCACTTGACGCTCCGTAAGCTTCTAGGGCCCAAACCTCCATCTCACCAAATCTTTGACCACCAAACTGAGCTTTACCACCAAGGGGTTGCTGAGTTATTAGACTGTATGGTCCAATAGATCTAGAGTGCATTTTATCATCAACCATATGCCCAAGTTTCAACATATAGATTATCCCAACAGTTGCAGCTTGATCAAATTTTTCACCGGTACCACCGTCATATAAATATGTATGACCAAATCTAGGCACTCCTGCCTCATCAGTAAGATTATTAATTTCGTCAAGTGTGGCTCCATCAAAAATTGGTGTTGAAAACTTTCTACCAAGCTCTTTACCTGCCCATCCTAGAACAGTTTCATAAATTTGACCGATATTCATCCTCGAAGGAACACCTAGAGGATTTAGAACAATATCAACTGGTGTGCCATCTTCTAAGAAAGGCATATCTTCTTGCCTTACAATTCTTGCAACTATGCCTTTATTACCATGCCTACCAGCCATCTTATCTCCAACTTTAAGTTTTCTTTTCTTTGCAATGTAAACCTTAGCAAGTTTTTTAATTCCGGGCGGAAGTTCGTCACCTACGCTTATTGTAAATTTTTCTCTTCTGAGTGAGCCTTGAATATCATTTTCTTGGATTCTATAATTATGCAAAATTGTTGAAATTGTTGCATTTAAATCATCGGATGTAGTCCAAACTCCCTTAGTTAGATGTGTATAGTCTTCAATATTAGCTAACATCTTATTACTAAATTTTTTTCCTTTTACAAGGACTTCATCACCAAGGTCATTAAAAACACCTTGACAAGTCTTGCCATTTACAACCGATGAAAGTTTATCTAAAAGTTTTAGCCTCAAATCTTCAAGAATTTTATCATACTTGTTTTCTAATAACTCTAAATCAACTTTATCTTGAGATCTTCTCCTCTTATCTTTAAAGGATCTAACAAATAGTTTCTTATCAATAACAGTTCCTTTAAGTGATGGAGGAGCTTTCAATGACGCATCTTTAACATCTCCAGCCTTATCTCCAAAAATTGCTCTAAGTAATTTTTCTTCTGGTGTTGGATCTGATTCACCTTTTGGAGTTATTTTACCGATAAGAATATCACCCGGGGTTACATCAGCTCCAACCCTGATCATACCATTTTCATCAAGCTCTTTTGTTGCCTCCTCACTTACATTAGGTATATCATCAGTAAGTTCCTCAGTCCCTAACTTAGTATCTCTTACATCTAATGAGTATTCATCTATGTGTATTGAAGTAAATATATCTTCTCTAACAACTTTCTCAGAAATCACAATTGCGTCTTCAAAATTATACCCTTTCCATGGCATAAATGCAACTTTAAGATTTCTTCCAAGAGCCAATTCTCCTTTCTGAGTAGCATATCCCTCACAAAGAACCTGACCTTTTGTTACTTGATCACCTTTCTTTACAATTGGTTTTAAATTAATACAAGAGCCTTGATTTGTTTTTTGGAATTTAATAAGATCATAAACTTTTGTATCATCATCAAAACTTAATAATTTCTCGTCACTAGAAAGCTTGTACTTGATTACTATTTTATTGGCATCAACATAATCAACAACACCATCTCTCTCAGCGTTTACAAGAACTCTCGAATCAGTAGCAACTGATTCTTCTAAACCTGTTCCGACAATTGGTGACTCTGGTTTAAGGAGAGGTACAGCCTGACGCATCATATTTGATCCCATCAGTGCACGGTTAGCGTCATCATGTTCCAAGAAGGGTATTAGTGAAGCTGAAATTGATGCAATTTGATTTGGAGCAACATCAGTATAATTTATATTATTTGGAGTGACAACTGGAAAGTCAGCCTGATCTCTTGCTATTACTTTTTCAGCTTTTATTTTTCCTGAATTATCATACTCAATGTTGGCTTGCGCAATCAACTTATTTTCTTCCTCTTCTGCAGACAAATAAGTTATATTCTTCAGATCAACCTTCCCATTTTTTACTTCTCTATATGGTGTTTCAATAAATCCAAGGTTATTAACTCGAGCATATACAGACAAAGATGAAATAAGACCGATATTTGGACCTTCAGGGGTCTCAATTGGACATAATCTTCCATAGTGAGTGTAGTGAACATCTCTTACCTCAAATCCGGCTCTTTCTCTTGATAGACCTCCAGGCCCAAGAGCAGAAAGTCTTCTTTTGTGTGTAATCTCTGCAAGTGGATTTGTTTGATCCATAAATTGAGAAAGTTGATTTGTACCAAAGAAAGTATTAATAACAGAAGATAATGTTTTGGCATTAATCAGATCAATTGGCGTAAAAACCTCGTTGTCTCTAACATTCATTCTTTCTCTAATGGTTCTGGCCATTCTTGCAAGTCCAACACCAAATTGAGATGAAAGCTGTTCTCCTACCGTTCTTACCCTTCTATTTGAAAGGTGATCAATATCATCGATTTCAGCCTTAGAGTTTATTAATTCTATTAAATATTTTATAATAGTTGTAATATCAAGCCTTGTTAGAGTCCTCTCTTCCATATCTACATCAAGATTCAACTTTTTATTCATTCTATACCTACCTACTTCCCCAAGATTGTATCTCTGATCAGAAAAGAATAATTTATCTATTATACCCCTTGCTGTCTCTTCATCCGGTGGCTCAGCATTTCTCAACTGCCTGTAAATATATTCAACTGCTTCTTTTTCAGTGTTAGTTTGATCTTTTTGAAGAGTGTTGTATATAATTGCGTAATCTGAATTCTGCGCATCTTCTTTATGAATCAATATAGTTTTAACATCAGCATCAAGTATTTGTTCAATATGATCCTTTTCAATAACAGTGTCTCTATCAATTATAATTTCATTTCTTTCTATTGAAATTACTTCACCAGTATCCTCATCTACAAAATCCTCGTGCCATGTTCTTAAAACTCTTGCTGCTAATTTTCTATTTAATGCTTTTTTAAGACCAGCTTTTGTTACTTTTATTTCCTCAGCTAAATCAAAAATTTCTAGTATTTCCTTATCACCTTGATATCCAATTGCTCTAAATAATGTGGTAACAGGTAGTTTTTTCTTTCTATCAATATAGGCATACATCACACTATTAATATCTGTAGCAAACTCAATCCAAGAACCCTTAAATGGAATTACCCTTGCAGAATAAAGTTTGGTTCCATTAGCATGGAAAGATTGTCCAAAAAATACACCTGGAGATCTATGAAGCTGAGAAACTACAACTCTTTCAGCACCATTGATAATAAAAGTTCCACTAGGAGTCATATAAGGTATAGATCCAAGAAACACATCTTGTACTATTGTTTCAAAATCCTCATGCTCAACATCTGTACAATATAACTTAAGTCTGGCTTTTAGGGGAACAGAATAACTCAAACCTCTTTGAATACACTCATGCATTGAATATCTTGGTGGATCTACAAAGTAATCTAAAAACTCCAAGACAAACTGATTTCTTGCATCAGTAATTGGAAAGTTTTCCTTAAAAGTATTAAATAAACCTTCTTCAACTCTTTCATCAGACTTTGTCTCAAGTTGGAAAAAATCTTGAAATGACTTTATCTGAATATCTAAAAAGTCAGTTTCAACGTTTACAGTTTTAGTGTTAGAAAAATTTGTTCTCAATTTATTTTTAGTCATATTTTAGAG
>TARA_B100001057_G_scaffold312664_1_pt1 | contig 17537 bp, 20 predicted proteins | sample TARA_B100001057 | Tara Oceans TARA_B100001057 (sample SAMEA2621839) | marine metagenome | biome: marine biome (ENVO:00000447); feature: surface water layer (ENVO:00002042); material: "saline water (ENVO:00002010), including plankton (ENVO:xxxxxxxx)" | depth 5 m
GAAGCTCCAGCAGAAGAAGAAAAGAAATAACTTCTAAAAGACCTAACTTTGGTCATAATGAAATACCAAAAACAGCTTATTGAAAAACCGGTCATACTCGGAAAGATAACAGGTCATTTTGGTGTAAAAGGCTGGCTAAAAGTTTTTTCTCACACACAACCGAGAGAAGAAATAACCAAATACAAATTAATTTATGTTCATTCTCAGGGCTACTATGAGTTGATGGGTAATTCCGAATGGAATAGCTCAGGAAAAAATATACTACTTAAATTAGATAAAACATCAGATCGTGAATCTGCTAGTAAATATATAAACTCAGATCTAGTAATTGATCGCGCAAATCTTCCTGAGCTCCCTGACGGACGATATTATTGGAATGATCTAGAGGGTATGCAAGTAAAAAATATTCATGGGGACAGTCTTGGGACGATTTCACATATGATAGAAACTGGCTCAAATGATGTTGTCGTTCTCTCAGATGAAAGATTAATTCCTTTCGTGTTAGATGATGTAGTCAAAGAGGTTGATTTGAAAAATCGTACTATGATAGTTGAATGGGATTGGGACTGGAATTGAATATGAATATTTGTGTTGTAAGCTTATTTCCAGAGATGGTGAAAAAGATTTTAAACTTCGGTGTTATTGGTAGATCCGAAGCAAATGGAATCATGTCTTTGTCAGTAATTAATCCTAGAGAGTTTACTGAGGATAACTATCAAAAAGTTGATGATAAACCTTACGGTGGTGGACCCGGTATGGTGATTAAATATGAGCCACTAAAACGTTCAGTAGAGGCGGCTAAAGAAAAATTTTCAGATACTGCACCAGTCATTTTGTTATCTCCACAAGGAGCAAGATTTAATCAAAAAACCGCAAAAAGATTTTCTCAATATTCAGAATTAATTTTTGTTTGCGGAAGATATGAAGGTGTCGACCAAAGATTTATTGACAGCAATGTTGATGAGGAAATTTCCATAGGTGATTTTGTTTTAACTGGCGGAGAAATTGGTGTTATGGCTATTATTGATGCAACAGTAAGATTATTGCCTGGCGCACTAGGAGACGAGTCATCGCGTACTGATGAATCTTTTGAAGATGGGCTTCTTGAATACCCTCATTATACAAGACCACGTCAAATAGATGGTCTGAAATGTCCTGATGTTTTGTTATCAGGAGATCATGAAGCTATAAAAAAATGGAGAAAAGAGCAGTCAATTATAAAAACTTCACAAAATCGTCCAGATCTCCTCAACAAGTTAACTTATAGTAAATCAACTGACATTCAAAAAAATATTTCAAAAAAATAAAACAAACAGTTAAAGAATGAGTGATTAAAAGATATAATCTCATTTTAAAATTTTAGTAATAAGTGTCAAGATGAGTAAAATTATTGAGCAAATAGAAAAAAATCAGATGTCGAAGGAGATTCCAAGTTTCTCTCCAGGAGATACCGTTGTTGTTCAGGTCAAAGTAAAAGAGGCAAATAGAGAAAGACTGCAAGCCTATGAAGGTCTTGTGATTGCAAAAAAAAATCGGGGTTTAAATTCATCTTTTACAGTGCGAAAAATATCTCATGGCGAAGGTGTTGAAAGAGTATTTCAAACATATAGTCCGCTTGTTAGTGAAATTATCGTGAAGAGAAGAGGTGACGTCCGCAAAGCAAAACTTTATCATCTGCGCGGATTGACTGGTAAGGCAGCTAGAATCAAAGAAAAAATATAAAAGAATTTCTCTCGTCATCCTGGTTTTTCTTAAATAAGAAATAATGGGTATGATAAAAAAAACAAACAAATTCATAGCAAAGTCAGCTTTACTAATAGTAAACCTGAATTGCATCATCGCATGCACCCCCATTGTATCGAACATAACAGACAATCTAGCAAGAAACTTGAGCGATGCTGTTTTGAATCAAGAAGATCCAAAAATTGTGAGAGATGGTGCACCAGCATATTTATTGCTATTAGATAGCTTGGTTGCTGGAAATCCTGAGAACCCCGTGATTCTATCATCTGCCTCCGATCTATATGCCTCCTATTCTGCTATCTTTGTAAATGATGCAAATAGATCTAAAATTTTATCTGAGCGCGCGTTAAAATACAGTAAGAAAGCTCTATGCATTTCTTATGAGGATTCATGCAACTGGGATGATTATTCTTTTGATGATTTTAATCTTTCTCTGGTTGATTTTGATGTGAAGTACTCTGATCTTTTGCTTACATACTCAACATCTTATCTTGTCTATATCCGATCTCACAGTAGTGACTGGAATGCAATTGCTCGTTTGCCTTATATTGAGTCTGCTCTTGAGTATTATGTTGAAAAAAACCCTGAAACTGAAAATATCGACTCCGTTTATACGTATTTAGGAATACTATCAACACTATTACCTCCGGCCTTGGGGGGTGATTATGAAAAAGGAAAGAGATATTTTGAAAATGCAATAGAGTTTAGCGGGGATCAAAATCTCAATGCTAAAGTTGAATTCGCTCTCAGCTATGCAAGACCACTTTATGATCGAGAACTTCATGATAAACTTTTACAAGAAGTAGTTTCTTCGAATCCAGTGAAGAAGAATTATACCCTACTGAATGTGATAGCGAAGGAGCAAGCAAGTTCAATGCTTGAGGATGCAGATGAATATTTTTAAACACATCCATAAAAAAAAGATTCATCTAATTATGACGACTACCATTCTTTTTCTGATTTCCTCTGAATACACATTCGCACAGATACAAATCAAGATAGCTACACTAGCTCCGCAAAATTCAGAATGGGCTGAAAAATTTCAGAAAGGTTCAATTGAGATCCAAGAGAGAACTGAAAATAGAGTAAAACTCAAATTCTACTGGGGAGGCGCACAAGGAAATGCAAAAAAAATTTTACAAAAGATAAAAATTAGACAATTGCATGGAGGGACGTTCTCACCTACTGATTTTCAGGAGGTTTATCCAGATTTGAACATCTATGGACTTCCTTTTTTGTTTAAAGATTTCGATGAAGTAGATTACGTAAGAGATCGCGTGGACAACCAACTTGAACATGGCTTTAAAAATTTAGGGTTCAATACTTATGGATTTGCGGGCGGAGGTTTTGCGTATATTTTATCAAATGAGCCAATTAGAAAGTATGAAGATCTAAAAAATAAAAAAATATGGTTACCACAAGGAGATTTAATTAGCTATGAAGCTATGAGATCACTCAATTTGCTTCCTGTTCCACTTCCAATGACTGATGTATTGACCGGTCTTCAAACTGGCTTAATTGATATTGTCGCCATACCTCCAGCTGTTGCATTAGCCCTTCAATGGCACACAAAAATCAGTTATATAACAAGAGTTCCAGTTCTTTATGCCATGGGGTTTTTAGCCATTGATTCAAAAATAATTAATCGTATCAATACTGATGATCAAAAGGTTTTAAATGAGGTTATAAATAGAATATACAGCGAAGTTGATAGTGACAGTCAACAAGATTCAGAAAATGCATACGAAGTGTTATCTAAAATTGGGATACAAGAAATTCAATTTGATGGCGATGAATATCAAAAGTTAAGTGATTTACTTGAAGAGCCTACAAAAAAAATGGCTAATGACGGATTTTATTCATTGGAATTATTCAATGAAATTAAAATGTATATTGATGATTTCAGAAAATCTCCTGAAATATTATGATCATTCGTCATAGTAAATAATTTGGATGGTCAATAAAGAAAAAAAATCAATTCTAAAAATTATTGAAGACTATCTTATTGTTCTTCTGCTTAGTTTGGTTATTCTGGTTTCTCTGACTCAAATCGGAATGCGACTATTTTTTAACTCCAGCATCATTTGGGGTGATGAATTTATTAAAATTATTATCCTGTGGTTAGCAATGATAGCCTCAGTATCAGCAAGCAGAAGTAATAGGCACTTAAAAATTGACCTAATAGACAATTTTATCTCAAATAAAATTTCTCATTTCCCAAAAATTATTTCTAAATTATTCGTTTCCATAGTTTGTGGAGTAGTTACTTGGCACTCTATTTTATATATTCATTTGACAATAACTTTTGATGAAACCGTTTTGAATGGATTTCCAGCATGGATAGCCTATGCCGTAGTGCCTTTATCTTTTTTTATGATGTCTTGCAGGTATTTTATTCAGGCATTGAATCATATTGTAAAAATTAATGAAGAGCGTCATAAATGATCTTAATATTAATAATTTTATGCATTATAGGAACTCCGCTTTTTTCTGTAATTGCTGCAAGCGCGATGCTTGGGTATGCGTCACAAGAAATTGATTTAATGGCTATAGTTATCGAAATTATTGGTATATCAGATATGCCTTTTCTATCAGCAATACCTCTTTTTACCCTCTCAGGATATTTATTAAGTGAGAGTAATGCGCCAAAAAGATTAGTCGCTTTAACAGATGTTTTTTTAGGCTGGATGCCATCAGGTTTAGCCATCGTATCAATTCTAGCGTGCGCGCTCTTTACAGCTTTCACTGGAGCGTCAGGCGTAACAATTATTGCACTTGGTGCAATCTTATATCCGGCACTCAAAGAAGATGGATACTCTGATAAATTTAATCTTGGTTTGATTACAACGTCAGGGAGTTTAGGTCTTCTGTTCGCACCATCTTTACCTCTAATTTTGTATGGTGTTATTGCCGAGGTTTCAATTGATAATTTATTTAAAGCCGGGATTCTCCCTGGCCTGATGATGATAATATTACTTTCATTTTATAGCTTTTCTACAAATGCAAAAAACTCTAAATCAGGTAAGTCCTTTAATTTAACAAAGGCTTTAATTACGTTAAAAGAGTGTGCCTGGGAGATACCGCTTCCATTTTTAGTGTTAGGTGGGATTTATTCTGGATTTTTCGCCATATCTGAAGCGGCAGCATTGACTGCGTTGTATATCTTTATTGTCGAAGTAGTCATATTAAAAGAAATTAAATTCATCGATTTACCATCACTAATGCGAGAATCAATGATTATGGTTGGAGGTATATTGATTGTGCTTGCTGTTTCACTTGCATCGACCAACTACATGATCGATTCAGGTCTTCCGCAAAAGATTTTTGGGTCAGTTTCTGAGGTTGTCGATGATCAGACTACTTTTATTATATTGTTGTTACTATTTTTGATTATTCTAGGCGCCATCTTAGATATTTTTTCAGCGATAGTCCTTGTTGTACCTATTCTGTTACCAATTGCTGAGATGTATGAGATCAACCAAATACACTTAGGAATAATATTTCTCTCAACAATGCAATTGGGATATTTGACTCCACCTGTAGGGATAAATTTATTCATTGCTAGCTATCGTTTTGACAAATCTATTATTGATGTATACTCATCTACAATACCTTTCTTTTTGATTCTTCTTATTTCTGTAATTTTGATTGCATTTTTACCGTCACTATCAATTGTATTTATATAACTCATGCATTTTATAAAAAATTTATTTGGTTTTATCTGGACAAATTTAGGACGTCTTAGACGTTTTTTAAATGGACTATTATTATTTCTTTTCTTCTCAGCATTTTTAGTCTTGCTTATACCTATTAAATATGACGTAAAAGATAGAAGCATCTTACTGATAAACCTCAAGGGAGAGCTAGTTGAACAACTTCAGGGCGATCCCTTCGAAAGGGCGGCAGATGAATTTTTTGGTGAAATCAGAAATGAGACCTTGGTTCAAGATGTTATAGATACACTGGAATATGCAAAAACAGATAAAAGAATCAGTTTAATCATATTGAGATTAGATGAATTTGCTTATGGAGGTTTAAGTAAATTAGAACGAATCGCAAATACGATTGATAGCCTAAGAGATAATGATAAAGAAATCATTGCCTTTGCTGAATCGTATAATCGAAGTTCATATTATTTGGCGGCCAGAACGAATAAAGTACTGCTCCATCCTGACGGATATATTATTCCAGAAGGATTCTCTTTTTATAGTAATTATTACAGTGACTTAATCGATAAAATTAAAGTTGAATTTAATATATTTAGAGTGGGTTCCTTCAAATCGGCAATTGAGCCCTTTGTCCGCAATAATATGTCCGAAGAATCGAGAGAAACTAGATTACGACTTGCAAAAGAGTTTTGGTATAAATACGAAAAGGACATTGTTGCTTCAAGGAAACTTATTGATAATGGCCTAACTAAATATTCTAAAGATTTGATGAAAGAGATTGAAGATACTGAACAAAATATTGCAATGATAGCGCTTTCTAAAAATATTGTTGACGAGTTAATTACCAGAAATCAATTACTCAATAACCTAAAAAAAGAATATCAGTTAGATGATGATGAATTAGAAGAACGAATGATTTCAATGAGCAACTATTTATTTGCCTTAAATTCAGAAAATGCTAAACAAGAAAGAGACAATAATGTAGGTATTATTATTGCATCTGGCCAGATACTAGATGGCAATCAACCACCAGGTTTAATTGGTAGCGATTCATTGAAATCAATAATTAAAGAAGCTCAAAAGGATGAGTCAGTCAAGGCATTAGTCCTCAGAATAGACTCACCAGGAGGGAGTGCTTTCGCCTCAGAAGAAATTCTTGAACAATTGATTGAGTTTAAATCTACAGAAAAACCACTAATTATCTCAATAGGAAGTGTTGCTGCTTCAGGTGGATATTGGATAGCTATGGCAGGAGATAAGATATTTGCTTCTGAGGTCTCAATTACAGGATCTATAGGAATTTTTGCGATGATTCCGACAATACACAATACTTTGGCTGAGATCGGAATTTATAATGATGGAGTAACATCCAATGATATAAACACAGATTTCTATATAGATAGAGAATTGTCACCTGATTTGAAAAAAATAATTCAATCTCAAATTGAGCATGGCTATCGTAAATTTGTGAACAAGGTCGCATTCCACAGAGATATGAAACCAGGCCAGGTTGAAAATATAGCTGACGGTCAGATATGGACAGGAAAAGAAGCATTAAATAATGGACTAATTGATCAAATTGGCGGACTGGATGAAGCTGTTATTGAGGCTGCGTCTTTAGCAAAAATTGATTCACTTAATTTTGGAATAAAATTAATTGAAGATGATTTCAGTGGTACTAGGTTGTTTTCAAAATCTATTATTGAAACACTCTCTGCATTCGGTTTTTATTATCAATACAGAAATAATGAGAAAAACCCAATTCATAGAATAAACAGCTACATACAAAAAAGAATTTCATTATTGATGCAGTTTAATGATCCAAAAGGTATTTATGCTTATTGTTTTTGTGAAGATTTTTAGGAATTCTTATCTGAAAAATAAATATTTTTGTCAGATATTATTGACTCTGCTTGTAAATCCCATAAGTCCAAATTTATATTCAATGACACGCATCCAGATGTTGGCAGGTATATAGATTGTTTAAGAAGACTACTTGATAATTCGCTCAACCCAGGGTTATGTCCAACTATTATTAGATCATTAATAGATTCAGATTGACTTTGAATTTTTTCAGTTAACAGATTTGCAGATGCTAAGTAGAGCTCTTTATCGACATTAAGTATTTCTGAATCCCATTTATTTTTTTCTAGTAGTATCTTAACTGTTTCAATAGTTCTACGCGCATTACTGCTTATTATTTTTGATGGTAATGGATGGCAATCTTTTATAAATTTTGCTACATCATTACATTCTTTCTCGCCTTCTGGGCTTAATGGTCTAGACCAATCATTAGCACTAGAATCTTGAAATAATGAATCCCCATGACGGAGAAGTGTGATTTTTTTCATGTGTTAATACATCATGCCTGTTTGAAGTTTCGCTTCATCTGACATCATATTCTGACTCCAGGGAGGATCAAAAACTAATTCAACCTTGACATTGTGAATGGTTGGTACTACCTCTACCTTTTCTTTTGCATCTTCAACAAGTATATCGCCCATCCCACAGCCAGGAGCGGTGAGTGTCATATCAATTTCCACCTCTCTTTTTAAATTATTATTATTAGTTATCTCGCAGCGGTAGATTAATCCTAGATCCACTATATTTATAGGTATTTCTGGGTCATAACATGTCTTAAGTTGATCCCATATGACTTTTTCAATGTCATCTTTGGATGCATCTGCCGGTATTTCTGGAGGAGGTTCTATTTCCTTGCCGATCGCATCGGCATCAGCACCTGCAACCCTAAATAAATTTCCTTCGATGTAGATAGTGAAACTTCCACCAAGAGCCTGCGTTATATAACCTGGAGTTCCCTCTCTTAGTAAGAGTTTTTCACCTGCAGGAATAATAACTGCATAAATATCTCTAACTAAAATAAATGGCTCATTAGTATGCCCAAACATAAGTCTACTCCGTTGAAGTAATTTTTATAGTATCATCAAACACAGATAAAAAAGTCTGCCAGCTGAGATTTACACATTTTATCCTCGTCGGAAAGTCTTTCACCGCGCAGAGAATAGTCAGTTCCTCATTATTTTTAATAAAGTCAATCAGCGGAAGTTTTCTATTTGAGGACAACTCAATAATAAAGCTCGATGCAATTTTTTTTGCTTCATCTATGCTTGTATCGTTTAGAATCTTGGTTAAAATTGAAGCTGAAGCTATGGATATTGCACATCCTACCCCTTCGAAACATATTTTTTTAATAGTATCTCTGTGAGTAGATATATATATTTCGAGTTTGTCTCCACAAAGAGGATTTATGCCTGTTGATCTCATAGCATCAGATTTCAGAGATCCAAAATTACAAGGATTGCTGGCATGTTCTATGATTAGCTCTTTATAAAGTTTGGTTATATCTGCTTTGTCGCTTTTTAAACTCGCCATTATGAAAAAATTTCATTTACCTTATGAAGGCCGGCAACAAGACAGTCAATATCTTGTTCATTATTATATAGTGCGAGAGAAGCTCTAGCTGTACCACTTATCCCAAAAAATTCCATCACAGGCATCGCACAATGATGTCCTGTTCTTATAGCTACGCCCTGATGATCAAGTATCGTCCCAACATCATGAGAATGAATATTCTCAAGAGTAAATGACTGCACTCCAATCTTTTTATCTGAAGTTCCAACAAGGTTAATTCCCTCTACATTGCTTAATTCAGAGGACATGTAATTTAGTAAGTTTTTTTCATGTGACTCTATGTTACTCATACCTATTTTTCTCAGGTATCTGACAGCTGCTCCTAATCCAGCAATACCTGAAATATTTGGTGTTCCTGCTTCGAATTTGTAGGGAAGATCATTGTAGGTCGTTCCCGAAAATTTAACCTCTAAAATCATATCACCACCACTTTTGTATGGCGGCATCTTCTCGAGTAAATCTTCTTTTCCAAACAAAATACCTGTTCCTGTGGGAGCATGCATTTTATGTCCAGAAAATACATAAAAGTCAGCATTCAATTCTTCTACGTCGACATTCATATGAGGAATAGATTGAGCTCCATCAACTAAAACCGGAACACCATTTTTGTGTGCAGCTTGGATTATTTTTTTTACATCAGATACCGATCCAAGAGCATTTGATACATGAGATATAGAAATTAATACAGTTGATTCATCAATCATACTGATTAAATCCTCGGTTATTATCTCACCTTTATTATTGATTGGCGCAACTTCCAATGAAGATTGTGTTTGCTCGCAAACAATTTGCCAGGGAACAATATTTGAATGGTGCTCAAGATGACTGATAAGAATTTTTTTGTTCTTATCCAGCTTCGGTCTACAGTAACTTTGGGCAACAAGGTTGATTGATTCAGTAGTTCCGCTTGTAAATATGATTTCATTCGTATTATTCGCATTGATGAAGTCAGATATATCTTGTCTGGTTTTTTCGTATACATTTGTCGCCCTGTGACTCAGAGTATGTATACCCCGATGTACATTTGCATGATCATTCATTTGATAGCGAGAAATCTCGTCAATAACAAATATTGGCATTTGACTTGAGGCTGCACTATCAAGATATACAAGTTTATTATCATTTATCGACTGATTGATCGTTGGGAAATCCTTCCTGTAACTATCCATATTTACAATCTCTCTAGTTTTGAAGTTATTAGTTTATCGAGATATTCTCTTGGTGCCTCAGTATTTATCTTGGAGAGAATATTTTTTACGAAAGCTGATATAAGCAATGATTTTGCTGTTTTTGAGTCAATACCTCTTGATTTCATGTAGAAGATTGCATCTTCATCAAGCTGACCAATGGTACAACCATGACTACACTTTACACTATCATTATATATTTCTAGCTCAGGTTTTGTGTCAACTGAAGCGCTATCATCAAGCAAAATATTGTGATTATATTGATTTGCTTCTGTATCGAATGCCTTTTCTTTTATGAGCGCCTTACCATTGAAAACACAATGACCTTTTTCTCCTATAATCCCATAAAAACATTGCGTGCTTGATGTTGACTGACTGATATGGTTTGACCATATATGATTATCTATATGCTGATTTTTCTCGCAAAGATACACCCCATTAATCACTGCAGATGATTTTTCGTTATTGAGATTAACCTCTATATCTGTTCTAGAAAGTTTTGAGCCAATATCAACAGTTGTATAATTAATTTTTGAGCTGGGGCCCAGATCAATAATTGATCTATCTATTAAGTTATGGGTTTCATCCAAATTTTGTATCTTTAGGTACTCTGTATCTGAGTTTTCAGCAAGATTTATTTGCGTAACGATATTAGAAAAATGCGACTCATTTGAACATGATCCGTAAAAACCAATAAAGCTAACTTTAGAATTCTTCTTAATATCGATAATAAATCTGAGGTTACTATTATATTTATGAGAGTGTATGTGCTCAATATATGAAATTCCTAATGGAGACTTAAACACCGAATCCTCAGGAATTATTATTTTAATTATTTTTTCTGCTAAAAGCGCATTCAAACAACCAAGAGGATCACTAATTTTCAGTTCTTTGATTGCCTGCTCCTCATTCAAACAGTTTATTTGAATTGCATTTCCCTCAATCTCTATTATTTCACCCTTATCAAAGTGAATACCATTGATATTCAACCAATGCGCATCAATGCCGCCAGGATTATTGTCTTTATATGTTTTCACCTCAGATAGTTTTTGATAATCGGTATTTAGAGATTTCTCAAGGAGTTGCATTGGTTCAGAGATATCTGTGTATCTCCAATGCTCATGTTTCTTGTTCGGGATACCTAATTCTTTGAGCTTATTTAATGCAATTTTTCCTAATTCAGGGTAATTGGTCTGATCATTAATAACGACCTTTTTATCCAGGTTATTTAAATCAAGTGAGACAGGCATCTTTTATTCACCATCATCCTTGTAACCCGTCTGTTCGAGACGCTGTGCCAATGATTTATCGCCAGACTCAATAATTTTTCCATTCGATAAAACATGGACATAATCCGGCTTAATATAGTCTAGTAATCTTTGATAGTGCGTTATCAGAATAATGGCTTTGCTATCACTTTTAAACTCATTCACTCCCTTGGCAACGATCTTGAGTGCATCGATATCCAGCCCAGAGTCAGTTTCATCTAAGATAGCAATGTCTGGGTTTAGCATTGTCATCTGGAAGATTTCATTTCTTTTCTTTTCACCTCCAGAAAAACCCTCGTTTACACCTCGGTTCAGAAAAGTTTGTGGAATTTCTAATTTTTCAATCGTTTCTCTCGCAAGTTTAAGAAAATCAACTGCATTCATTTCTTCTTGCTCTTCGTGCTTCCTCTTTGCATTAATTGATGCACGAAGAAATTGAGAGTTATTTAATCCAGGGATTTCAACAGGATATTGAAAACCAATAAATATTCCTTCTCTTGATCTTTCCTCTATTGATAAATCCAAGAGATTTTCGCCTTTGTAATGGATTTCGCCCTCAGTAACATCGCAATCATCTTGTCCAGCCAGCACCTTAGCTAGAGTGCTTTTCCCAGATCCATTGGGACCCATGATTGCATGCACTTCTCCTGGAGATATTTCCAGTGATAAACCATTCAGAATTTTTGTTTCATTTATACTTGTATGTATATTTTTTATATTTAACATAATTAAAGTCTCTGTTAACCAACAGCACCTTCAAGACTCACATTCAAGAGTGCTTCTGCTTCTACGGCAAATTCCATTGGCAGTTTTTTGAACACTTCTTTACAAAAACCATTGACAATCATATTTACAGCATCTTCTTCGCCGATACCTCTTTGTTTGCAATAAAATAATTGATCCTCTGAGATTTTTGATGTGGTAGCTTCGTGCTCAATGATCGATGATGAGTTTTTTCCTTCTATGTAAGGAAAAGTATGTGCTCCACAGTCTTTCCCGATCAAAAGAGAATCACATTGAGTATGGTTTCTTGAGTTTTTTGCTTGAGGCATTATGCGAACAAGACCTCGATATGCATTTTGTGCAGCACCAGCAGATATGCCTTTTGAGACAATCGTACTTTTGGTATTTTTTCCGATGTGAATCATTTTTGTACCTGTATCTGCTTGTTGCTTATTATTGGTCACAGCAACAGAGTAAAACTCACCTATTGAATTGTCTCCCCTTAGAATGCAACTTGGATATTTCCATGTGACAGCTGAACCCGTCTCAACTTGTGTCCAGGAAATTTTTGAGTTTGATCCCCTACAATCACCTCTTTTGGTAACGAAATTATATATACCGCCTTTTCCATTCTCATCACCTGGATACCAATTTTGAACAGTAGAGTATTTTATTTCAGCATTTTTCATTGCAACCAGTTCAACTACTGCTGCGTGCAATTGATTTTCGTCTCTCATAGGAGCAGTACAGCCCTCTAGATAACTAACATAGCTGTCTTCATCAGCTACTATAAGGGTTCTCTCAAATTGACCTGTATTTTCAGCATTTATTCTAAAGTAGGTAGAGAGTTCCATTGGACACCTGACACCCTTGGGAATGTATACAAAAGAACCATCACTAAAAACGGCAGAGTTGAGGGCTGTGAAATAGTTATCTCGATGAGGAACAACAGTACCCAAATATTTTTTTATCAGTTCAGGGTATTTGTGAACCGCTTCTGAGAATGGGCAAAAAATGACCCCCGCCTCAGATAATTTTTTCTTAAACGTGGTCGCAACAGACACACTATCAAATACAGCATCAACTGCAACACCAGCCAATCTGGCTCTCTCATGGAGAGGGATTCCCAATTTGTCATATGTTTCAAGAAGTTTTGGATCAACTTCATCGAGACTTTGAGGTTTATCTTCATTTGATTTTGGCGCAGAGTAATAGGATATATCTTGGTAATCAATTTTTGGATAACCAATGTGTGCCCACTCTGGTTCTTCGAGTGTTAGCCAGTGTTTGTAGGCTTTCAGTCTCCATTCAAGCATGTACTCAGGTTCTTCCTTCTTTTTTGATAGAGCGGTGATGACATCTTCATTTAAACCAGGTGGAAAGGACTCAGATTCAACATCGGTAGTGAATCCGTATTTGTATCGATCTCCTATGAGTTTATTTATACTTTCATTTGCCATTTTATTTCACCTGATGTTCTATATTTATCGGCATACCTGCAAATTGAGCAGGTAAAACATTTTTATTTTTATTGTCTTGCATATCAGCGAGGGATATCTTTTTTAATAATGACCTTATTGATTCATTAATATCCTGCCAGGCCAGGCCAGTCGAGCAATGAGATTCGTGCTTACAATGACATTTATGAGAGCTGCAATCTGTAATGGCTATGGGGCCCTCGAAAGCATCAATGATATCAGCGACACTTATGTCCATTCCGTTCTTAATTAATTTGTAACCGCCATTGATTCCTCTAACAGATTCGACAATATCTGCCTTGTATAATATTTTTAAAATTTTACTTACAGTGGGAAAATTTATATCTGTTATTTCTGATAATTCAGAAGCACTTATAAGATCTTTTTTATTTGACAGCATGGCAACTAAAACCACTGTTCCATAGTCAGTCAGTCTGCTTATCCTAAGCATAAGAATCCCCTCAACAATAATTAGTACAATATTGGTACTAATTATAATATTTCAATTAAAAAATTGGAAAAATTTTGAGTATTTTCATACCAAGAATTACAAAATTTTGTAAGTTGTTTAATATATAATTATAAATATAAAAATTTTATGTTGGAGAATATAGATGAATCAAGATGCTTTGAAAGCAACAGCTATGAAAATGGTAGGAGATGGAAAAGGAATTCTTGCAGCTGATGAAAGTATACCGACAATAGGCAAAAGATTTGAAACAATCAACACGGAATCAACTGAGGAATCAAGAAGAAGATATCGTGAGATGCTTTTCACTTCTGAAGGTGCCAATAATTACATTGGTGGTGTGATACTTTTTGATGAAACTCTGAGACAATCAACTTCTGATGGCACAACATTCCCAAAATTTCTTGATGATTTAGATATTGTTCCCGGAATCAAAGTGGATACAGGTGCTAAACCACTGGCAGGCCATAATGGAGAGACAATAACAGAGGGTCTTGATGGGCTCCGAGATAGGTTGGATGAGTATTATTCACTTGGCGCTAGATTCGCTAAATGGAGAGCTGTTATAAATATCGATGACCTACTTCCCAGCGATTTTTGTATCAAGGCAAATGCACATGCTCTTGCAAGGTATTCTGCTCTTTGTCAGGAACAAAATATCGTTCCAATCGTTGAACCAGAAGTACTCATGGATGGCGATCATTCAATTGAGCGCTGTGAGGAAGTTACCAATAAAGTACTCAAGACTGTATTCAAAGAGTTAGAGGAGCATGCCGTGAATTTAGAAGGCATTGTATTAAAGCCAAACATGATAATTTCTGGTGCAAAAGCAAATAATCGAGCAAATTCAGATAAGGTCGCTGAAGCAACAATTCGCTGCCTTAAGAAGAATGTTCCAGAGTCAGTTCCAGGAATCGCCTTTCTTTCTGGAGGGCAAAGTTCTGAGGAAGCAACCGATCATCTTAATTTAATGAATAAGATGGGAGATCTTCCCTGGGAATTGTCATTTTCATACGGACGCGCACTTCAAGCTTCTCCATTGAATGTTTGGTCTGGCATTGAAGATAATTTCTCAGCAGGTCAGCAAGCTTTCTTGAAAAGAGCTAAATTAAATAGTCTTGCTTGCGCTGGAGGCTATCAAAAAGATATGGAAGATTAGGTGATTATCCAGAAGAGCGTCTCAGCTGTTGGAGTTGCTCTTCAGTCATATATTCGCGGACAAAATCGATTCTAGCTTCAAATCTAATTCTCTGGATTTCATTGAGGTCAGGCGATCTCAAGGCACGTCTCAAGAAATTAATACCCCCAACCAGATCACCGATCATAAAACGGTATTCTGCCATATAGTAATTTGCCTCAGCTGGGTTATTTGATTCAATTGCTGCTCTGGCAATTAATCTTACTTGTTCCGGTGTAGGTGGAACATTGTTAAGTAAATCCAATAATATTTCATGTGCGAAATTAGCTTCATTGATTTCCAGCAAAACATTTGCGTAGTGTATAACTAGAGATATATTTCTTGGAAAAAAGACTAATGCGTCTTCGAATATCTCTAGTGATTCATCAATTTGCTCCAGAGAAAAAAGTACATCTGCAAGAGCGATGTGGTACGCAATAACCTCTTTATTGTAGTTAAGGAGTGATTCTATTATGATTTTTGCTTCATCATATTTTCCTGCTCTCTGATAGGCGAGTGCGAGCCCATATCGTTCTGCATCACTGAGGTACCTAAATTCTTTTTGAATATAATGGTTGATAGCTTCTTGAGGTGAATCTGCTCCAGATACAATAAGTCTTGCTCTTGAGATACCATAATTTCGTGTATCAATTGTTTCTTTCTTTTCAAACAGCCTGGCTCTATTTTTTGCTTCCGCAATTCTACTACTTGTGACAGGATGTGTTTTTAGAAATTCTGGTACCCTCATTGAGCCTAGGGTATTTGATCCTGACATAACTTCAAAGAACGAAGCCATTCCTCTTGGGTCAAATCCAGCTCTTGCTAATGCTGAGATACCAATTCTGTCTGCTTCGTATTCATTTTCCCTTGTAAAATTAATCTGTTGTTGTATCTGTGTTCCCTGAGCAACCGCCATAGCACCTTGCACAGCATCGGAACCTGCACCTGAGGCACCAGCAATAACAGCACCCAGCATAATTGCTGTACTGAGAAGACTTTGTTTTTTTCCTGCAGCCAGAGCTCTCGCTATGTGTCTTTGTGTAACATGAGCAATTTCATGGGCCATGACGCCTGCCAATTCATCCTCAGATCTTGTAGCTTTTAATAATCCTGAATGAATTCCAATATAGCCTCCAGGAAGTGCGAACGCATTAATACTGTCATCATCGATTACAAAAAAAGTGAAATCTCTCTCACTTTCATTGATATGCGAGGCAATTCTATATCCAATTTCACTAATGTATTCATTGATCTGAGGATCCTCTACAACGGTTCCACTGGCTCTGATTTGACGCATGATTGATCTTCCAAGCTGAGCCTCATCGTTTTTTGACAAAACGGCATCAGCAGGATTTCCTAAATCTGGCAAATTCAAATCCTGTGATATAGCTATCTGACTAAAAAACATAGCAAGAATTATTATTTTTGTGGCCATTAACTTTTTAAGCATCAGTATAAAAAAGTTATTTAAGACTCTTTCCATAAATTTAATAGACTACAAGTCAGCAATGTAATCAAGTACTGATTGAGCATGTCCTTTTGCTTTTACTTTTCTCCATTCGGCTATCAATTTGTTATTTTCGTCAATTAGAAAGGTACTTCTCTCTATTCCCATGTATTTTTTTCCGTACATGTTTTTTTCCTTAATTACATCAAAGGCATCACAGATAACCTCATCCTCATCAGAGATTAAGTCAAAAGAAAAATCATATTTACTCCTGAATTTCTCATGCGAAGACAAACTGTCACGAGAGATTCCAATCACTTCAGTGTTTAGTTTCGTAAATTCTTTAAGTAAGTTTTGGAACTCAATGCTCTCTGTAGTGCATCCTGGTGTATTGTCTTTTGGGTAAAAATACAGAACGATTTTTTTTCCTTTTAAATCGCGTATCCTAATTTTTTTTTCACCAGTCATTTGGCAAGTCAGATCTGGTATTATCCTATTCAATTCTACTTTATTCATCTTAATATCCTTTGATGTTTTTTGTTTTACTTTCAGAAGCAATCAACTCTATTGTTTTTCAGAGTATTATGCATGAAATTTTTAATTGGTAATATACGCTTGATAGAGCCTTTAATGATCAGTAACATTACTCGAAATAATGACTACTTATCAGACATGATGGAAAAATACTTAAATTTACCAATAGTTTTAATATTGATATTGCTTATTTCTGGTTGTGGAACAACTGAAATTGTGTGCGAACAACCTGAAAATATTCAAAGTGCTGTTGAAACTTCGAAAATAGTCATACCAGAAGAGTTGGATAAATTGAGCGGAGAAAAAGAGCTTAAAATTCCCAGAGCATCTCCTCGAGAACCAAGACTAGAGAATTCACCTTGTTTGGAATCGCCACCGAGGATACTAAATCGAACTTCCTTTTTGTAGAAT
>TARA_B100001057_G_scaffold49138_1_pt1 | contig 17536 bp, 7 predicted proteins | sample TARA_B100001057 | Tara Oceans TARA_B100001057 (sample SAMEA2621839) | marine metagenome | biome: marine biome (ENVO:00000447); feature: surface water layer (ENVO:00002042); material: "saline water (ENVO:00002010), including plankton (ENVO:xxxxxxxx)" | depth 5 m
TTGTCGGCACAAACACGTTGGTTAACTCCTTTCCCGTCGCTTGCTCGATTTGAGTCGACCCCTCCGTAGTGACGAATCCGAGGACATAACATTCGGTCCGTGGATATTCGATCAAGACAACCCCCTTGAAAACAGCCCTGTTTTCCTTTCCGAAGGTCTCAACGATTTGTTTTGCGGAACGGTAGACCGTGCTAAGGAGAGGTACCTTGTCGAGAATCTTCTCGGTTAAATTGATAAACACCCTACCCAAAAAATAGTTGGAAAGAAAACCCAACAGAGTAAGGGACAGGACACCAATGAAAAGACCGAGGATTGCCAAGATGGTTTCCAAACCGAAGAAAACGCTTTCTTCCTTAAGACCAAGTTCATAGGCCAAATGCGTGACTGGCTCCTGAAACAAGCCGAGAAGAAAATTTAGCACGAAAATGGTCGTGCCCAAGGGCAGGAAAATAAGCAATCCGGTTAGAAACGCGTTTCTAAATTTCCTTGAAAAACTGTTGGCTTTTATGGACACAAGAAGTTTCGCTATTCTCCTTCTGTGCAAGGAGCGAGCAAAAAGTCAGGCCAAAGCCCAAGATCCTCGACAAGGTCGAGAGCTTTCCGTTCCTCCCGACGCATGATTTTTTGATCCTGCTCTTCCTTGTCGTCGAAACCAACGAGGTGCAACCACCCGTGAATCAGGTAAAGGGAAAGTTCTTGAGCAAACGCAACCTCTCGGTTTGCCGCCTCCTCGATCGCTTGGTCCACGGACACACAAATCTCTCCGGCCATTTCCTCCGTTGGATCGGCGGGAAAAGTGATGACGTCGGTCGGCCGAAAATCCTTCAGGAAATCTCCATGAATTAGGGAATGGCGAGATCGGTCGAGAAAAGCCACCGACAGGCTTCCCGAACAATCATGACGATGAAGGGCAAAAACTTTTTCGAAAAAACGATCAAGCGAGACCGGTGAAAAGGAAAGAGCCGGGTAAAGGTTGTTTACTTCGACTGTAAGGTCCGATCCCATGCAAACTCAATCCCGCTTTTCTGAAAAAGGAGCCTTCGAGCTTCGACGCAAACCTTCTTTGCCCTTCTCATCTTCCGGGTACTCAATACGAGAATGCAACATGTTGAGAGAAGTCTTGAGAAAGCTTGCCTTAATTTTCGAAATTTCCTCCAAAGTGAGCGGACATTCGTCCAACTGACCGTCTTCCAAACGGTCTTGAAAGATATTTTCGAGCAATTCTTCTACGCTGTGATGAGTGACTTTCGGCAAACTTCGGGCGGCAGCTTCAACGGAATCGGCAAAAAAGATAATCGCACTCTCTTTGAACCGCGGTTTTGGACCGTCATATCGATAGGTCGATTCATCGGGCTCCCCCTCCAGTTCTCCATAAGGGAGCTTTTCTTGTTTAAGCCGTTGCTTGGCCTGATGATAGAAATACTTGACCAAGGTCGTGCCATGATGCTGGCGAACAACGTCTCGAATAACTTTCGGCAGACGGTGCTCACGGGCCATTTCGATCCCCTCCTTGACGTGACTCTTTATGATCAACGCGCTCATTGCCGGATTCTGCCTGGCATGCGGATTCTCAAACCCCCCTTGATTCTCGGTAAAGTAATCGGGTTGACTCATTTTCCCAATATCGTGAAACAGCGAGCAAGCTCGGCACAAAATCGGATTGGCCTTCACTGCCAGAGCCGCATTTTCGGCTAGGTTTGCAACCATCAGGCTGTGATGATAGGTGCCCGGGGCTTCCACTTGCATCCGTCTGAGCAAAGGATGATTGAAGTCGGTAAGTTCGAAGAGAGTCGCATCCGTGGCGACCTTGAAGGTATTCTCGACAAGAGGCATGGCGCCAAGAACAAGCCCCCCCGTCAATACGCCGACGACCAAGGATGCAATGGCATGATTTACCGCAACGCCACCATTTCCCGAGGCTAAACCAAAACAAAGAGCCATGACTGCTCCAGTCAAACCGGCCATCGCTCCCGCTTTGAGTACACTTCCCCGCAAGCGCACGTCCCGACAGAAATAAGCACCCACCAAAGCGGAGCTAAGTGAGATCGAAAGTGCCTCGATCCCCGCATTTTGCATGGATGCATGAAAAATACTTGCCATAAGTGCGGAAAGAGCACCCATGCGGGGTCCCACCGTAATCATTACCACCATGGGAGCAAAGGCTACAGGCATAAAATAAGGCAAGAGACCGGTAAGCAGAACGTTCCCCCCGAACAAATCGGTGCCTCCAAGCTCGAGAATAACGCGCGACAACCCCAAATTAACCAAAATCGTGATCGCCACAATGGTCGAACGAGCCCCATCCTGCCAAAAATTAGGCAGAACCAGACTAACGTAGACGACCGAAAAAAGAAAAGTGGCGAAAGTAACGAATATCCTTTTGGGAAGAAGGTCCATATCCTTGATTTTTCCGTCCAGGTATTTTTCGTATTTCTCGAGCGTAAGTTCGTCTACTTCGAATCCCTTTTCCAAAATTCTGTCACCTTTCGTTACCGTTACCTTGGGCTGATCCATTTCTTCAATGGCTCGGTCTTGGGCGGCAGCGGAGCCCACCTTGTCGATTGTAGTCAGAAAAAGGCCTTTGGTTGCAAATCCGGTAAAGGCAGCCGCCATCTCGTTTCGGAATTTCAGAGCTCCCATCGATGCGTTTTCATCTGAACTTTGGATCAGGTCGGAAAGAAGCAATCCTTCCTCAGGGAAGGGTCCGTCATTTTCCAAATGCAATTGAAGTTCGCTTAAATATTGAGCCAACCCAGGATGATCGACCCTTAATTCGTCGGGATTCAAATTGAAACGCAACCCATCGAACAATCCCGAAATGACAACAAGGCGATCGGCAAGATCAACCATCATATCGTTAATTCTGGCAGTGGCATTTGCCTCCGAGATAAATTTTTGATCGGGGGACGGAAACTCAACAACGCCGGTATTGTGAATTTGTCTGAGGATCTTGCCCAAATAATCCAAAAGATTTTCATCTTGATAAAAATCACGCCAATGGGAGAGCATTTCAACTTCCTCATCAGTCAAAACCAGTTGAAATTTCGCCTTCAGTTCGTCCTTGAGCCTGTTTTTTTCAATTGCTCGATCGTCAACGTCCATAGAACGCAGGGTAAGCATGCCGTCTTCAAGTTGGATGACCGCATTGGAAAAACGAGCTTCATCATCAAAATTCCTTCGAAACAAACGAATTTCTCTACGAATTTGTTCCTCTTTTTGCTTCCGGGTGATTTCGCTGACGTATCCGAAATCAATATCCGAGTACAGAGTCTCGGGGGCAGTTTCGCCCAGCGTCCTGAGTCCTGGAGGATCTTGACCGACAAAACAGGTGAAGACTACGGCAGTGGCAAAGGAGAGAATCAGAAGAAATTGTTTACCCCAAGTTATCCAAACCCCTCGCAAACCTGAAATTCGAGTTTCGGGAGATTCGTCGTCTTCAAGCTCCTTGCGCCTGCGGGCTCTCTTTCGACCGTTTTTCTTTCGCAAGCCCTTTGTTTCTTCACTAGCCATCGTAAAGAGTGCTATTTTCTCATAAAAAAGGACAGGGTCAAGGCTTAGGAACCAAGAGATGACGATCCATAAGCCGAAATGATGGAACTGACCAAGGGATGACGAACGACGTCGTCATGGTCGAATTCGTGAAAAAACAAACCCTTCACCCCAACCAATTTTTTTCGGGCGTCAACAAGTCCGGATTCCTCACGCGTCGGCAAGTCGACCTGAGTGACGTCTCCGTTCACAACCATCTTACTCCCCTCGCCCAATCGGGTCAGAAACATCATCATTTGCGAGCGGGTTGCGTTCTGGGCTTCGTCAAGCAGGGCAAAGCATTTGGTCAAAGTCCGCCCACGCATGTAGGCCAGCGGCGCGATCTCAACTACCCCCGTCTCGACCAATTTACGGGCTTCGATTGGCCCAAGAACCTCATCCATTGCATCATAGAGCGGCCGAAGATAGGGAAGTAACTTCTCTTCCAAATCACCGGGGAGAAAGCCCAATGCCTCTCCCGCCTCCACTGCCGGGCGAGCAAGAACGATTCGTTGAATTTCTCCCTTCAGCAAGGCATGGAGGGCTGCGGTCATGGCAAGAAAAGTTTTACCGGTTCCGGCCGGGCCGATTCCAAAAACCATGTCGTTTTTGAGAATTAGATCAAGATAGCGTCGTTGGCCGAGATTTCTTGGGACAACGGTTTTCTTGCGGATTTTCAGAACCAACGGATTCTTCAAAAGGTCTTCCAATTCCTTTGCCTTCCCATTCGAAACCTTTCCGAGAAATCTACCAAAATCAGACTTCCCTGAGACAAACCCCTGCTCCCGCCCCTTGAGAAGAAGATCAAACAGTTGAACGCAACGTTCGAGGTTTTCATCTTCCCCCTCCATCGTAAGCCTGTTTCCTCGAGCGACCAATCGAACCGAAAGCCTTCTTTCGACTTCTTCCAGGTTTGCCGGACTCTCCCCATACAGTTGGTGAAGTTGCCTCTCCGTTTCGAATTCTATTTTTTGTTCCGGCATGAAACGAAAGAGCGTAGAGAAAGGGAATCCCTAACCCTGCGACCTACATGGTTAAGGTGAAATGGAGGGATTCTTTGCCACCAAACATTCATGGATGGCAGGAGAAATATCGGGACTTATACAACATAGAATGGCTGAGTAAATATCGGAACCATCATTCGGCAAGCATGGAATCAAATTAAGATTCGATTGAAATTGCCAATGGTCCCAAAAACGTCATGACAAACTTTTTCGCTCTAATTACTTCCACTATGAAAGTTCTTTTCGTGAGTCCAGAGGTCAGCCCGCTTGTTCGTACCGGCGGCTTGGGCGACGTCGTGGGCAGTCTTCCCCTCGCAATCAAAGAGTTAGGCATAGACGTCAGAATCCTCTGCCCCCTCCATCGGGCATGCAAGAATCTGAAAACGACCTTCTTTGCCCAAAAGGGCACCGTTCAATTGCGCGACTTAGAATTTCCCATCAGGATAGGAGAGACGAAGTTGGGCTCATCCGGTATCCCGGTTTACCTAGTTGAAAACGATTCGCTTTTCGATCGCCCGGGTATTTACTCTGACTCGAACGGCGATTACCACGATAACCCAACCCGGGCATTCGTCCTCTCGAAGGCAGCCTTGCTCATTGATCAAATAACCGGTTGGTCCCCGGACGTTTATCACGCCCATGATTGGATGGCTGCCTCTTTACCCGCTTACCTGAATGCAAATCGGCCCAAAGGCAAGAGGTCAAAACAAGCGAAATCAGTACTGACCATCCATAATTTGGAACATCAGGGTAATTGCTCTTATCAAGATTTCCTCCGGTCCGGTCTCCCCGAAAGTTATTGGGCTATCGATGGCTTCGAAAACAATGGTTCCATGAATTTGCTCAAAGGAGGCATCCAGCATGCCGACAAGATCACGACCGTAAGCCCAACCTATTCGAATGAAATAAGGACCCCGCTATTCGGCCACGGACTCGAAGCTAGCCTGACCTACCGTGGCGCAGACTTGCTTGGAATTTTAAACGGTATTGACGAGACGAGTTGGAACCCGCAAAAAGATCCTGCACTCCCTTGCCCCATCGACCCGGACTCGCCTCAGTCGGGAAAAAAAGCGTGCAAAGAATCTCTCCTGTCGGAAATGAGTTTGCCGGCAAATCAGAGCCCTCCCCTCTTCGGAGTCGTATCCCGGCTTTATCGCCAAAAAGGCTTGGATTTGCTGATTGAATGCCTTCCGAATCTCATGTCTGAATCGGATGCCAAATTCGTCATCTTGGGGAGCGGGTCCGAAGAAGAGGAAAATGCCTTTCGCGAACTGGCCAAAAGATTCCCCGAACGCATCGCCGTTTTCATTGGGTTCGACGATGGATTGGCTCGCAGAATCTTTGCCGGAAGTGATTTTTTCTTAATGCCAAGTCGGTTCGAGCCTTGCGGTTTGGCTCAATTGTACGCGATGCGATACGGTTCTCTTCCCATTGCTCGAAAAACCGGAGGCCTGGCCGACACCATAGACCACTTTTCCCGTTCCACTTCCTCGTCCAATGGCTTTCTTTTTGATCATGCCAATGCAAAAAGTCTGAGGACGGTTATTCACAGGGCCATCAAACTTTTTGGAAACCCAACCCAATTCTTGAAAATCCGAAAAAACGCACTTCACTCCCCCTGTTCATGGGATGATGCGGCCAACTGTTACGCCGAAGTGTACAAGTGGACTATGGAAATTCAAGTGGAAGAAAAGCTGAGCTTTACCAAACGTGCATAACTTTCCATTCGTTTTCATGATTTCCTCTTGCGGAAACTAAACGAGAATAGGTACCCTCCGTTTATCCATCATATGAATAAATGACGTCGAACGGACCATCCAGAACCTTCACTCGAGAAGCGGTTGAAGCTTGGCTTGGTCGCCTATCGAGCGCCGATTGGGAAACGAACATACCAAAGACGCAACTGCAGGAAGGAAGAAAGTTCTATCGGAAAGGGATGCTCAGTACCATCGACTTGCAAAGCGGTCAAGCAGTCGTAACTCAAAAAGTAAACCGGAAGGAAACTTATTCGGTCATCGAATGGAACGGTAAAGGTCCCGAGATAAGAACCTCCGTGGAGGACGAGGACTTTGGTCTCGTCCTTGCCACGGCAGGGCTCTATGAAATTGAGGAACTTATCGCGGAAATCCATGAAGACGACCCTCTTTTCGACGATCTCCCTAACCCTGAGAACGGAGAGGAAGAAACCGAAGTCCACCTATCGGCGGAAGAAGAACCGGAAGAAGGCATCACCTCGAATCAGGTCCCTCTCCTTATTTTGCTCGAAGTTTCCAACAAAAATGGACTGACCGCCACCCCGATGTGGAAAAAGAGCAAAAAAGAGAGAATCCCGGCCTACGGAAACAAAGAACAAGTGGAAATCGAACAGGCCGATCGACCCGCTCTCATGAGATTCGTTGCCGAGGCCGGGGAACGAGGCTTTGAGTTCGAAAAGGCAAAAGGCGTTTTCTCCATGAAAGATTGGAAAAAAGTCGCAACCTTGGCCGAAGATGCCCTTCCCCGATGGGAGAAGGCATTCAGCTTGGAGTTTTCCGGCGACGCCCACCTGCTTCGCGAAGGCCAGCGCATCCTCAATTGGGAAATCGAAGCCCGAAGTCGGGATTCATCCTCCATGACCCTCAGGGAAAACTTCCGTCTTGGATCCCTCCGACTCGGAGTCGAACACAGTCGTAAAATTACCAAGGCTAGAAACGGCGCAACCTTCATCAGGGGACATGGCTTGGTTCGCCTTGATCAAAACCAACTGGATGATTTTGAATGGTGGCAAAGAAACCGGGGTGATTCGAAAAGAGCGAATTGGCCCAGATACATGCTTTTTTCGCTCTTTGCCCGTAAATATCTTCGAGCCCGTCAGGATGGGAAGCTTGCCTCCTGGCAATCATCCATTCGCGAGCCTCAGACAAATGGAATAGCCAAAAGGTTTTCTTTCCTCAGGCCCTACCAAAGAGATGGAGTAGCCCATATTCACGCTCTTCATCAACTTGGTTGCCACGGCTTATTGGCCGACGAAATGGGCTTGGGTAAAACCGTTCAAACTCTTGCCTTGATCGTGGGCAACAAGGAAAAGGATTTACCTGACTTGGTCACTTGTCCTGCCTCGGTCGTTCCCGTTTGGGTTCGTGAGGCAAAGGAAAGGTTTCCCAAGCTCAAGGTAAGAATCCTCAACAAGGAGGACCAATTCTCCGACCAAACGGAAAGTTGCCTTTGGGTCGCCAGTTACACCCAATTACGACGGCACAGGAGCCACCTGGAAAACTTCAGTTTCCGATACGCCATATTGGACGAGGCTCAGCTTATCAAAAACCCCAAGGCGAAGCTTACCCAAACCTGTCTATCCATAACGGCCCGGCACCGTCTTGCTCTGTCCGGAACGCCAATTGAAAACACCGCCCTTGATCTTTGGACGATATTCCGATTTCTGATGCCGGGTCTTCTCGGAGGTCGCAAGGATTTGGAAAGAGACTTGACCGAAGCCCCCGAAGATACGATCAAGCTTCTGCGTAAACAAGTCACTCCCTTTGTCTTGAGAAGAATCAAGAGCGAAGTCGCAACCGAACTACCTCCTAAATTGGAAACCGAATTGGCCTGTCCCCTCAACGACGAACAGAGAAAAGAATACAGAAAACTTACCGAAGGTGCCATCGAAAGACATGGGGAAGATTTGCGGACCGCAATCAAGGAAGCTCCCACTCACGTTTTCTCTCTCCTGACCAGATTAAGGCAAACGTGTTGCGACCTCGGTCTGCTTCCTTGGCGAGAACACCTTCCACCAACCGGTTCGAAAGGAAACGTTTTGATCGAAAAACTAGGAGATCTGTCTTCGTCCAAAGCCAAAGTCATCGTATTCAGTCAGTTCACGTCTTTCCTCGCCATTCTCAAGAAGAACATCCGCCTGAATCATCCCGACCTATCTATCCTCGAGCTAACTGGTTCAACCCGGGATCGAACGACACCCGTCGAAACCTTCGAATCCAGTCAAGGCCCGACCGTCATGCTGGCCTCTCTCAAAGCCGCGGGATTGGGCGTCACCTTGAAGTCAGCGGATTACGTCTTCCTTATGGATCCATGGTGGAATCCGGCTGTCGAGGAACAAGCCATCGACCGGGCCCATCGTTTAGGGAGGGAAAAACCTACTTTTATTTATCGGTTGGTTGCCCAAGGCACAATCGAGGAACGAGTTCGCAATCTTCAGCTCCAAAAAAAGGAAACCTTCAGGAAAATCATAGGCGAAATCGACAAACCGACGGGCTTGGGAGATCACTTCTCCTCCTTGAAGGAATTAATCGAGCTCAAGGACGGCTAAGTTGTTTTAACTGGAAAGGAAGTTTACCTCCTTGTAACTGCACGCGAAAAAAGATCGCGAGGAGTTACCGGATACGCATCAAGAAGACGAGGAGTTCTCGTCCATGTCGCTTTTGCCGAAGCTCTTGCGAAACCGACGAACAAGACGAAATCCCGGAAGCAAAAGCAAACCCGTGACCATCACATAGGTGGATGGTTCGGGAACGACTGAATACCTCAGGTAAAAGTCTCCGGATCCATTGTACCAGACTCCCCACCCTGAGTGTCCGGAAAGATTACCATTGTGGAATTTATAGGCGTGGTCGTTTACATTAAAATGGCTACTCGCGTCAGACCAGGATCCCGATGCCAAAGTTGTCCCACCCCAATTGGTAATACTCCCATGAGAGCCACCATTGAGAAAAAGAATACCATCGTTTGTAGTATGGTCGTGAACCCCGAGATTGGCGACTGCACCGGCATCACCATTGCTGTCTACGCTAAATATGTTTAGGTCGACGACGGCATTGCTGCCAAAGGCAAGCGTGCCAAAATTCAAAACGTCGAATTCGTCGTTGAAGGAGTTTTGATTGGCTCCACTATTGAAATCGGTAATTTCCCAATCGAAAACAGCGTTGTCGTTAAAAACCAAAGTCGTAACCGTCAAGTCGCCCATTGCATTGGCTACCGCTCCTCCCGTGCCAAGAGTGACTTGATGATTGGAAGGCGACAACGAAGAGGAAATGCCGCGACCGGGAGAAATAGCTTTGATATCATTGGTCCCGTCTCCAACAGTGATAGCAGCAAAGGTTCCGTCTCCACCAACCATGCTCTTGCCCGATGCCGAGCCTTGAATACTCGTATTGGCCAAAGAAATACCTCCCTCAAGATCAAGCTTTCCCTTGTTAATCACGACTGTGTTGCTAGCCCCACCCAAGGCATTCGCGTGAGCCGCAACCAAGGTTCCGTCGTTGATAATGACGTCGTTCCCCCCAGTGTTGGTGAAATTATTTCCCGAGTTGGACAGCTTCAAACGCCCTACACCCGATTTGGTCAAGGTTTCACTTCCCGTAACTTGGCCTGAAAAAACCTGCTCGTCATTGTAATCTCCCGCAGCAGTTCCACTTGAAACCTTTACCGTTGTGGCTGCTCCGGTACCAGACAACGCCACTGTACCGGAAAAAGTTTGTGCAGAGGTTGCGGTAGTAAAGCCAAGCTCAACGGTTTGGCCACCGCTGTTCACAAGGTCCAAATTACCGGCTCCTTTGATATACTCGAAAGATTGAGAACTGCCATTGGGTGCGAGAATCAGAGTACCTCCCTTGATATCCAAATACCCCTCCCCGTCGCTGCCCGAGGTGTCGGTTATTGCGATGGTACCGCTCAATGTCTGTTCCCCGTCGTTAGTACCGTTTCCGGCCGTTCCCCCCGTTTTAATCAAAGTGATGTCTCCAGAAATGCCCCCGGCAAAAGAAGTACCGTCGTTACCCATGTTACCCGCCGCTGTGTGAAGGGTTACGGTCCGAAAAACTGCGTTTTCAGTGTCGGTTATGTTGCCCGTTCCACTTAAGCCGCTGAAGTTGGCCGATCCGACCGTATCAAGATCAATACTATCGTCCCCGTCGTGATAAGTGAGGGATGTCACGTAATTATCGGTTCCTACAGCTCCAGAACTAGATCCGACCTTTGAATAAGCGTTGTGGCTGTTATTATCAAATTCAAATGCCAAACCAGAAGTCATGGCGGAATTCGAAGTGGGGTCGTGCAATTGAATGTGGAGATGTTGATCGCCCAAACCACCCGTATCCGTGTCTACCCAACGCCAAGTCTCGGCCATTACAGTGTTGTAAAGCACATGGCCAACCGTATCATCCTTGGTAAGTCCTCCAACAGATGCGTTTGACCTAGTACCTGTCTCGTAGAAACGTATACCCAATCTAGCGTGATTAGTTCCTCCAGCATCATTGCCCGCCTCAAGCCTTGTCACCTCGTCACTCAGTGAAGAAAAGGTGTCGTTGGAAATTTCGTAGGCGTTGTTCAACTCATGGTTGGTATTAGCCGTATCGTCGGTCGTATCACTACCCGAACTGGCACTGAACTTGGTCGAGAAGTGAAACTGGCCAGCCGTACTCCCCGAATTGTTAGATCCATCTAAGTAGTAATTGTGACCAATCGTGGTTTTGGTAGTAAGAGGCGTCCAAGTACCTTGGAACAAATTCGTGTTGCTTGTGTTCGCGGTGTTATCCGAAAGCTTGTAATAACCAAGTTCCACAAGATCGCCATCCAAGGATTGGCCGTCACTGCCTTGGTACAAATCACGGGCAGTACCAGTTAGATCTCTGCCTCGAAGTTCTTGCACATTGGTTGGGGTGGTACCAGGGGTGTCGAAGGGGTACCCCGAATATACTTTTTTCCAACTTTGCCACCAGACAGTGGTAGAGTCTGCTACGAGTACATGCGGTCCAAGCAGGAGATTCGTACAAATAAATACAAAGCTCGTTTTGAAGGCAAAATTAGCACAAGGAAACTTTTCTAACAGATTGGACAAGACACCCCATTATCACCTCCGCCAAACCAAAGGTCAAATCGAAATTCAACCAAACTATTCTCAATCAATATTCGAGACAGCAACTCCGATTGCAAAATCCAATCATACTCAAGCCCTCCTCTCCCTCTTAAGTATACTTAGCAGGTTTTTATATGCTCTTTACTATCATTTCCTCTGCTTTACCCGAGTCGCCTTTCAACGAAATACAGAAGTGGACTTTTTTTCAATGGACGGGACTTTTTTATCTTATAAATCATTCGCATAATCAGCATAGACCAATCGCTCTTTGCGAATGACAAATATATCTTGCTTTTACAAAAAATTTGGAGGATATTATATGAATGGGAACCTGCCCTTCCTCACACTTTTCAAGCCTAGATTTCAAATCCTACACACCCGGGATAGCCCACTAGTGACTTGTAAACGAGCAATCCTCTTTCTCAACTTCCTAGGAGGGTTTTCTCGTACGCGCGCGAGCCTTCGAGTTCCAAGGGCATTCAGCTACGCTTTACTTGTTTTAGTTTTCGGCGTTCCTCAATTCCTTCAGGCTACCATTCCGCAACTTGTCATTCACTGGTCGACTCTTACCGAGACTGCCAATGCGTATCGACTCCAAGATAGAAACGGAAACCCGCTTGACGCAGGCCTTGCAGTGAATGGCGACGGAAGTTTGGCGACCTTGGGATATTTCGACCAAGCAACCGTTTCCGAACCTTTCAAGGGGAATTGGATTGCCATGACCTCTGGAACTACGGTCGGAGACTCGAGTAGTGGTTACGGATACGATAATGGAATGTTTTCCTTCACCACGGTTTTTACCAGAGGGTCCAACCAAGTCTCAGTCTATCCAAACGAACCCGCCGGATACTCCGTACAGACTCCCTTCGTTATTCTTCAAAACGCCCCGGCTTCCGGAACCCCCATTTGTATTCGCTTCTATGACCGAACTACTACTGATGCAACAGCCCGTTACAATACCGTAACCGGCCTCAATTGGTCTTGGCCCAACTTTTCTTCGGGCATTCCAACCAACCTTTACCTGAAAATCGCACCAGGTACTAATCTTTCTGGCTCAAAATGGAAATATGGCAGTACTTTTGAAGACAACGCGTCAACATTCAAAACTTCCCTGCGCAAGAAAGCGCTCCTTCAGGTTTCGGTCTTTGGGAACGGTGGTTCCGTTGGCGTAACCCCGAATAACCCGGGTGGGTTGTACGAATACGACAGCAACGTGACCATTTCCGCAGTGGCCGACCCTCATTTTGAATTTGTTCGATGGAATGGACCGGGAGTCAGTCAACCGACCAATCAAACCAGTACGGTCATCATGTCGGATGATCGCAACGTCACCGCAACCTTCAAAGTCCGTCAATACAACTTGGTCACCACTACGGAAGGCAAAGGAACCGTCGGCATAACTCCGGATACCACAGGGAGGTTGTACGAATACGACGACAACGTTTCCGTCACGGCAACCCCGAGCCCGGGCTATCAATTCGGTTATTGGAAAAACCTTGATAGTAATCAAAACCCCGTCAGCGGGCTTGACGACAACTTGACCGCAAACGCCACGCTGAACGTGCAAGGCGCTCATATCCTCATCGCCGTATTCAATCCCCTTTCCTACAGCATCACGGTCAATTCGACTTCTGGAGGAACTGGTCAAGTCGTCCAGCAACCCGGCCCCTACCCCTTCGATGGTAACTACACCCTCTCGGCTACGGCCAACTACGGGCACAGCTTTTCGGGCTGGACGGGAGACGCCAATTCAATCGCTCTTCTTCCTTCGACCAACGCCAACATCGTTCCTTTTCAACTGACTCATCCCGGAAATTTATCCTTCGCCGCCAATTTCACTGAAAACCAGTATTTGCTGACCGTGGAGTACGGAACGGGGGGGGCATCCGCATCTCCTTCGCCTCCTGGTCCCTACAAACATTCGGATTTCGTTCCAATCACCGCTACGGCTCTTCATGGTTACCAGTTCGACATGTGGGAAGACGCCAACGGATCTTTGGATAATTTCACTCAATTGAACGCAACAGTAGACATGTCTCACTCCGCCTCGAACGTTACGGTCAAAGCGCTTTTCAAACCCTTGGAGTACCCTGTCAACCTGACTGCCGGAGTCGGTGGTCAGGTAACGATCAACCCAACGTCCGGTCCGTGGAAGCATTTCAGCGTTTACCCGATCCTTGCGACTCCCGCAGCTGGTTATTCTTTCACCGGCTGGACGGGAGATGCGAATTCAACTAGATCTTTGGATCCATTGAAAGGAACTTCCGACGCCAACAATTCTTTGAATATCGTAGGCCCCGTTACCCTTACGGCCAATTTCGCCCTCATCGATTTCAACGTTACGGCTAGCGTTGGAACGGGAAGCGGTAACGTGACGGGAAGCGGATCTTACACGATCAACGATAATCCGCCTCCGCAAGTTACGGCCATAGCTAGCTCAGGATGGCATTTCACGAGTTGGTCGGGCGACACTTTCGCTATGAATTCGAATTCCAGCGTTTCTTCCTCCATCAACCTCCTGCAACATCCCCAAAACTTATCCTTGCAAGCCAATTTCGCCCGCAACAGTTACGACGTAAACGTTACGACAACGGGAAGTGGTCTTGTAAACGGGCAGTCGTCCCTCTCCCTTAATCCGATTTTTCAAGACACCATAGACTTGAACGCAACCGCTAGCCTTGGTTGGGAATTCGACAGGTGGTACGGACACTCCTTCCCCAACCCGCAAGCAAACGTCGTTTCCTTCGCCGTCTCATCGGACATGGAACTGAATGCCAGTTTCAAAAGAAGCAACTTCGCCGTGAACGTCCTTCCCTCATCTTTCGGCCAATCAAGTGGTGCGGGCTCTTACGAGTTCGAATCGAACGTGACCATTTCCACCCTGCCTAACAATGGATACTTGTTTTCCCAATGGACCGGCGACATCCAATACCTCGCCGATCCGAATTCATCCACCACCATCGTCACCATCCCAAATAACGAAGTCAACCTGACCCCCACCTTTACTCCAAAGACTTATCAGGTTTCCGTGTCGTTCGATTCCAACGGAACGGTTTCGGGAGGTGGAAGCTATTTATTCGGCTCAACCGCAACCATTACGCCTGTTGGAGATGGTCCGAACGGCCTAAGCGCTCCGGCAGGTTACGAATTTTCAAAATGGACGGTGACCAATCCGTTGGGGCAAGAATCAAATTCATCAGACGACCCTCTCTCTCTTCTAATAGACGGTAATTACTCCGTCTTTGCGAGTTTCGCCCCGATTCAAGTCGATTTGCATGATATCAATATTACCGTCTCTCCCCCCGGCAGTGGTTTTGTGTTTGATGACCCGAGCCTTCGTACATGGAACCCGGGTACTTCGACCCTGAATTCAACGATCACGGCTACACACAACCCAGGGTATTCATTTCTTGGTTGGAGCAATCCGGACGCAAAGGTTATATCACCGAGTTTCAGAAGTCCGACCATTAGTTTTTCTACGGATGTCAACGCCTCCCTCATCGCTCAATTCCAGAAAAACGTCGTTGGCGTGGCAACTCGTCATTCCGGAAACGGTACCACTCAATTCCTATCCAATGACGCCTCCCTTGAAATCAATGCCACGGCAAATATTGGAAGCACCTTTCAAGGTTGGACGGTCGACCAAAACTTCACCTACTCAGTCACCGTGGGAAATTCATCCGTGAAAGCAGGCTCTCAGGTATTTTTCCTGAATGGCGTCGAGAGCCCCAACCTCACCTTGCTCAAAGGATATACTTACGTTTTTTCCTGCAACACCGGAACCAACGAATTCTATCTTGCCAGCCAATCCAATTCTACAGGTCATACGGGAGAGTACACACATGCAAACCTTACCGGATCCCGAGCTACCTCAGGCAACCTAGTCTTTACCGTCCCCAACGATTTCGACACCAACGTCACACTCTACTATTGCTCCTCTCAAAATCCATTCATGGGAAATATCGCTCAAGTGATCGAGGCAATACCTGATGCCACCATTTTACCGTTCTCGAATCAATCGAGCATAACTCCTTCGGTTTCCCACGACCTGTCTCTGAAAGCCACCTTCAATCTCAATCAATACAATGTTTCGATCCACTCCGGAACGGGAGGTAGTCTGACACAAGGATCCAGTGGCACTTACTCCCATGGAGATTCGGTTAACTTAACCGCAATAGCCGACAACCACTATGTCTTCAGTCATTGGGAAGGCGGTACCTTTGCTTCGCCCACTTCGGCATCCACGACCACGACAATCTCTTCGGATAGCCTGATTCAAGCCATTTTCAGTCCTCTGACTTATAACCTGACCCTGACCAAAAACATTCCAGGAGGGGGAGACGTTTTTACGACGAACGGAGAATATGCATTTAATTTCAATCAGACTTTCACCATACAAGCCCAACCCAATCCAGGTTACGTCTTCTTGTCTTGGAGCAATGGATTGGCTAATGCCACCGAGCAAATCACCATAAACCAAGATACCACGATTTCGGCTAACTTCGACGGTGAACCCGCCTCGGTGACTCAAGTCGTTCAAACCCTCGACGTAGATGGTTCGGTTCTTAATGGCGTCACTGGTGGGTTTATTGTCACATCAACCAATCCGCCCTACAAGTTCGGTGACGATCTCAATATGACCGCTCACGACGAACCCGGTTACCAATTCAACGGTTGGCTCGGCACGGACGGAGCACTTTTGTCTTCTTCACGTACCCACGAGTTTAATCTGGCCAGTAGCCAAACGATCACCGCGACATTCAAAAAACTCAGTTACGAAGTCAAGGTTTTCACCGCACCACTCGTCGGCGGCACAATCAAGGCCGACAAGGGAACCAATTCACAAATTCAAACCCTCAAGGTAGCTCATGGCGAAAAGGTAAGTCTCGAAGCCTTGCCGAGTGTAGAATACCAATTCGACAAGTGGACGGGAAGCGGTCTTGTCAACGCCAATGTCTTTAATGCACAACTTGAATTAACCGTCACTCAAGACTTATCTTTGACTGCTAGCTTTATTCCCCTTCAGCCAATCGAGCTGAAAATTTTAATCATGCCCACAGATGGAGGCTTTGCGATTGGTTCGGGTTCGTTCATCTACAACTCCAAGCATCCAATCTTCGCAACACCGAGCCTGGGCTATCTTTTTGACGGTTGGGAAGGTGTAGGAATTAATGATTCCAAGGCCGCGACTACGAGCGTTCTCCTCAACGAGAACAAGACGATCAAGGCCAAGTTTGTGAGCGACCCCAACTACAAGGGAGACCCAACGGCTCCTGGGTTGCACTCCCTCAATTTGGTTTCATCACCGGTCAAGGGAGGAAGCACGGAAGGATCTGGTATTTTTGGAACCGGCTGGAAAAATATATCAGCCAGTGAGAACCCAGGGTATCTCTTCAGCCATTGGGATGCGGAAGGAGTTGAAAGCGTGAATTCGGCAAACACTCGAATTTTTCTTACCAAGAACACTGAAGTTACGGCAAATTTCAGGCCCGTAACGGGAGCCGATCTTATCAGCGGTTCGGTCCAGCTTGGAAACTCATGGTGGTACAGCGATTGGTTTGGCCCCTTCTGGCACCGAAACGGAGACCTTTGGGCTTATCATTCCGTCTTGGGATGGATCTTCATGGACCCCCAAAAAGCTGATTTGTCCGTTTGGTTTTGGATTGAATTCCTTGATGGTTGGCAATGGACCACAGCTAATATTTACCCGTTCCTGCACACAAGTAATTCAGCCACTTGGTATTGGTTCAACAAGGACTTGTCCACCGTGAAAAAGAAGCTTTTCTTCAAGTACAGCGACTCTACGGGGAATGGAGCATGGGTTAGTTTCTAGACGAAAGGAACGGTTCAACGATCTTTAAGTTTTAAGAACCTCTTTCCCCCTCCAAGCAAAACAACATAAACTTCAATCCTAAAATCCGCTCATTGGTTTTGCTGACGTAAAGGAAGTGAAACCTGGCGAAGAGGATTTGACCTTCATCCGGATCACTGAATCCGAAAATCATGCCCTCAACCGAGCTTGCCCCGATTAACTAACTGTGAAATTTTGCCCAGGCAGGATAAATCGCAGACCGTAGATTGCCCGCAGGTCATCTTCCCCCGAACTTACATTCCCAAGCTTGGCTACCTTGCATTTGCCCTTGAGCTTTTTCAAACC